>ERZ761595.5-NODE-5-length-115242-cov-40.701676_pt1 | contig 115242 bp, 114 predicted proteins | sample MGYA00511035_ERZ761595 | MGnify/ENA primary metagenome ERZ761595 (study PRJEB28899, sample SAMN03785553) | bioreactor sludge metagenome | biome: EBPR Sludge; feature: EBPR Bioreactor; material: 0.22µm filtered reactor supernatant | place: Saint Lucia: Queensland...
TCGGTATGAGGCCAAGTTTGACTGGCAAAAAAGCGAGCGAGCAAGTCACCAAGCTCCGATCCCAAAGAGCGTACGAAATGATATTTATAAGTTCTAATGGCGCTTTTGATCAGTCCTCGGTACTGAGCCATAACCAAAACACCGTCGAGCGCATAACTAAGTCGACACTGAGCACAAGTCGCGCCTAGCGAACTAGGGACCTTGCAAAAATGACAGACTTGTTTGTCCTGCCAAGTAACTGAAGCTAGACAACTCTGACAGAGATAGGCGCCAGCGGATTTGCAAGCTAGACATTCGACTGGGAAAAACATGTCACAAACAAAAACAGCTAGTCTGGTAGCTAACTGTTTGATGATATTTGAAAACATAGCCTATTGCCAGACAGCGTTACCCACTCGCCAAACTGAAGCTTGCTTAACTAATTCAACTTTAATATCCTGTGAAACAGATTTTTCAGTGCCGTCAGCACTGGTTTCAGTGCGTAGAGTGGTAATCATCAGCACTGCTCGAGAGTCTTCCATGATCAGGATTTGAGTAGCGATAGCTCGAGTTTTGTGACCGCTGTACACAGTATAATTATCGTTGAGATTACGACTAGCCTTGGTAATGCGACTGAGATAGTCACGAGTAACATAAAACTCCAAATCTTTGAGCCTATCACCAGTTGCTTGATTGGAATAACTACCATAGAGCTCAGCAAAAGAAGAGGCTAACTGGCGAGCGGATTCTTCACTTAACTCTGAGCTCGCGACTGGAGTCGTGTCTTTGGGCTTTGGCAGAGGGATGACTGGCTGAGTCGGGATCGTGCCAGTAGCTGGAGTACTGGTGCTGATAGGGCTAGTATTCTCTACTGGCTCCTTGTCAGTTGGATGATAAAAAAAGATAAAATAGATCAGGGCCAAGCCAATCAGTAGACTGATGCCGATGAGAATGATGCCAAGAAGTTTTTTGTTCATAGAATTGAATTAACTTGGATTATTTTGTCTAGCTAGTTCATCAGCAAATTCTTTTTTACTGGCTTCAATTTCCAAAAGTTGACGTGGATCAGAAGTGATCAATTGATCCTCGGTGTAGGAGGCAACGATTTTGATAGCAGCGTGCTTGGAACCGGCAAAAAAGATGCCCTCACCGACGCCACACTCGAGGAGTAGATACTTCTCACCTTCGGTTAAGAGAAAGGTTTTTTGGACTAGATCAATGGACGATTTGGATTGTTTGAGCAAGAGCTGGAGAGCGGAGTTATTGACGATCGGCTCACCATAAGGAGAGCTCAAAAAGTCGCTGACGTCTTGGGTGATATTGGTCACGCCGAGATAATATTTACGACAACGTTTGACCAGAGCAAAAATAAAGCGAGCACTGTCTTCGTGTTGCATCAACCACCAAGCTTCGTCGATAACCATGATACGTTTCTTGATTTTGCTACGGACAATATTCCAAATGTAGTTGATGATGATATAGATAGCCATCGGACGCAACTCATCCTCGAGGTCACGGACGCTAAAGGCTACTAATTGATTTTCCATCGCCACATTGGTCGGACTATTAAAGAGCCCGGCAAAGGTGCCTTGCGTGTATTTGGCGAGACGACGAGCTAGAGTTAGACCACCTTCCATGCCTTCGAGGATGTCTTGTAGATCACTCATCACCGGTGGCTCGATGGTAGCGAGATCAGCATCGGGAGTGATATCTTTTTTGGCATAAGTTTCAAGGAGCGCTCGGTCCATGATGGAGTCTTCTTCGTAGCTAAGCTCACCGATCATTAATTTGATCAAACCCTTGATGGTAATAACTGCACTACGAATAATGTCTTCGGTAGTAGTGTCGGAACCGACCGCTCGTGGTAGGTCAAAAGGATTAATCTTGCTCTTGCCAGCGAGTGAAACATTGATATAGGTGCCGCCCACAGCATCTGAGAGATGCTTGTATTCAGACTCTGGGTCAATGACGATGACGTCCGCACCCATCATCAAACTGCGTAAAATCTCTAACTTGATGGCGTAACTTTTACCGGCACCGGAAGTAGCAAAAACTACGCTATTGGCATTTTGTAAACTGAAGCGGTCAAAGATAATCAAGCTATTATTGTGACGATTAACGCCGTAGAGTATGCCGTTGTCGCTAGTTAATTCACTCGATACAAACGGAAAAGAAGTAGCGATTGGCGAGGAATTCATGTTAAAGGCAATGCCTAACTCGTCATCATTGAGTGGTAAAGTAGAGTTAAAGCCTTGTTCGGATTGGAAATAGACGCGTTTGGAATAGATGAGCCTTGAACCAAAGATGTCTTCGACAGTATCAGTCAGCTTGTCTAACTCCTCGATACTTGAGCCATAGAGTGTGATGTAGAGAGAATATTGAAAAAACTTTTCAGTGCCTTGAGTCAGAGCATCTCGGAGATATTCGATGTCACGTAAGGCGGTTTCACGCAAAGGGTCACGAGCGGCGCCTTTTTCAGCATCAGACATGATTTGAGATTCGAGAATACCGACTTTGTTTTTGAGCTGCTTAAGAATCAATTCAGTCTTGACTGGGTAAAAAAACATGGAGATGTCAAAGGTGCTATTTAAGTTAATGATAGGCGCAAACCAACCGACGCTGATATAGCGAGGATAAGTTACCACAAAAACTGTACGGAGAAACTTATTGCCCAGACGGACATGGTCAGGCTGAACTTGCAAGACACTAGGAGCGATCAAATCCTTGATGGAAATAATGCCACGACGATAGGCTTTTTCTTCTTCGACTAATTGCTCAGCAAAAGAAGCTTGACGATCTAATTCGGCGGTATTGGTTTTTTTTAAAACAAAAGAGCCTTGATTAGGATCGACCTTGGGATTGATAATAGTTGGCTCCTCGAAAGTGGCCATAGTTATTTAACACGTAGATTATTGACGTTGTTTAAAGCCTGACTAGCAGCGACGTCGGGATTATAAGAATTGTACATTAATTCTATCACACCTTGAGTGTCGAGCTCAACTACATTGAGACCGATAGAAGAGAGGCCGGAGATGACACTGTCAACACGGCGAGAAAGCTCTTTTTGAAGCACTTTGAACCTCGCCTCTTTCATGCGAATACTGACACTAGGATTAAATAACTCTTTGACTAGAGACACGAAGCCTTTGCGCTCGTCAGACAAAGGATTGTAAGTGACCACCACATAAAACCGTTTATTCATGATCTTGCCGAGACTAACCAGCTCACTGATATAATTGATATAGTCGGCGGTTTGAGCTTTGAGCAATTCGTTAGTTTGTTCTTTTTCACGTTTTTGCAAATCAACTAGATAGTCACTGATATTTAATTCGCGAGACTGAATAACAATCTGCAAAGGGAAGCTCAGATTATTTAAGAAATTGACATAAGCACTGATGATGGCGTTTTGTTCGTCTTCGTTTTTGAGAGCAAAATTGATACTGGAAACCAGTAAAATGCTACGGACAGTGCCGTCATCCATGATGACAGTATTGTCACGGATTTCGGACAAATGTAGGTACTTTTGCGAAGATGGTAATTGACGTTTGGTAGCCATAAATTAAAAAATATCTTTGTTTTTGGGATTAGCACTAAAGATGTCAGTACTGTCATCATCACCTTGATAGTAGCCACGAGTATCAACAATCAAAGCCAATTGATTGAGGTGAGAAGAGCTAAAACCACGAGCTGGAGCCTTTTCACCCGTAAATAAATCGATTTCGGGATCAGTATCAGTGAGTGGATCAGCATAATTAGCCCAGACCCTGATCGGCGGATGACGAAGTGACTGACCAAAATTAAGCAAGAAATAGTGCAGAGGCACGCCACTGACTTTTACAAAAGCAAAGCAACCACCAATGATGACAGCGATGATCGAGAGGATTAAAAAGACCGTGAAGACAAAGATTTTGTAAAACAGAAAACACAGACCAAAGGTAGCGAGCAAGGTCAAGAATTGACGGACCGAAAGTGGGCCGACGATCTTGTCTTCAACATCAATAAATTGTGGGACAGTGAATTGCTCCATAATACTTATTTGTAGAGATTGACTTCTTGGTTAAAGCTAAAAATAGCTTCAAATTCAGCGCCAGACATAGCCTCGGGATTAGTCTCTAGACGATCAGTAATAATCTGAGTAATTTGCTTACCCTCACTCATGGCAGCGTGATAGATATCAACATACATTTTGTTAACCGGACTTTGCTTCCAAGCGCTAATGCCTTCTAGACGCCAGCTGAAGTCATCTTTGCCCAGACTCTGAATCTTTTTCTTGATGAGCTCCGTTGCTTCAGCAGGGTTAGAGCTGAGGTTACGGAAGTTTTTGAGGGTCATATACTTGAGCTCATCGATCGGAGTGAATACTCGTGGAGTGAACTGAATATCATCCATTTTGACAGCACCCGACTCGGTTTTGCTGTACTCAGGGGTAACAGGAGCTACTGGCGCGGTCTTGGCTGGCTTGGGGATGATAGTCAGTTCAGGCGCTGGCTTAACTGGTGCTACTGACGCGGTCGGAACTGGAGTTTTGGGAGCAGTAGCTGGGACAACTGGAGCTGGTGAGATACTTGGTTTTGTGGGCACCGAGGCTTGGATAGCTGGACTAGGCTTGGGATTGATCGGAGCGGCTGGGAGTTGTTTTTTGTCGCCGCTTGCCAATTTGATAATTGGACTAGCCTTTACCAGAGGAGGATTAGTTGCTTTGGTAGAGCTAGGAGTGGCGCTATGCCAAGGCAGATTACTAGGAATGGGTTTAGTTCCATTATTTTGACTAGCAGCTGCTAAGCGAGATTGTTGAGCGAGCGGATTAACGCTAGCACCCGACTTGCCACTAGCCTGCAGTGAGCTGAGTAAATCGTAACCGGCGGTATCAGACTGATCGAGAGAAGTTGGCAGAGATGGTCGTCGAGCTGGAGCTGCGGCGGCAGTTACTTTGCCATCAGCGATTTTGAGCAGGTTATCAGCTAAGTCCGAGCTAAAGGCTAGTCCACCGAGCTCAACCGGCTTAGTGAGAGCATCTTTGGCAGCAAGTTTGTCACGGACACCGAGTAGATAGGTGCGCAAGATCTGCTTGAGTCGGTCAAGCAATGACTGGCTAGCTAGATCAATCTTGGCTTTGTTAATCAAGTCAGCTACTCGAGTATCGATGCTGGCACTTGCGGCAACTGTAGTCAGGCTAGCTTTAACCGGATTAATCTGAGGAGCGGTCTGGGGTGCGATAGCTTTGGCCGAGTTTTGAAAGTCAGTTAGAATGAAGCCCAGACCCTGAGAGAGCTCAGTGGCCAGTCCCCGAGCTTGATCAGCACTGAGCTTGCAGTCAGTCATGATGCCGTCACTGAGAGTAGCAGAGCTAAACTCACCAATCGCCATCTTCATCACTACTAGTGCCAAGTTAACCTTGTATTTGGCTTCTAGATTACGAATCAATGACAAAATACCAGCAGCAGCTAGAGAACTCCGCAAGGACTGAGGTAATTGATTATATTTTTGTAAATACTCTAACATAGTTTAAGAACTGAGGCGTTTAATTTCTTCGTCGATAGCTAGTCGCTCAAGGCTGTTGTCTGGATACTGCTTAGCGAGAGTCTGGAGGCTACTGAGCTTGGTATTAACAGGATTTACCACAGTAGCTTGGTTGTTTGCGACTGGTCTAGACTCAGCAAGTAGCGGTACTGACTCGGCTTCAAAGACGCGGTAATCAGGATCGTCGAGATAGGTCAGGATTTCCCAAGTATTAGGATTGTCACCAACTAGACTATCAGGGAAGAACTTGAGATTGCGATAGAGCCAAAGCAGACGACTCAAAAGATCTTTGTCGGTGGACGCAAGGAACTTGGCACTAGCAGAATTAATCAAGAAGTCAGAGAGCGTAACAGCGTCAAACATAATACTCCCCTTTTGATTGATAAAGTAATTAATCCAAGCGCCAATACTCGGCAGGATTTGTCGGCCATCGATCACGATAGTCTCAGTACCGATCTGAAGACTGTTAGTTAATAATACACTAATTAGCGCATCTTTAAAATCAGGATGATCAACTAACAAATTAATCAAGCGATAATTGAACTCTGAGATAAAGAGCTGATCACTACTAGCGAGTAAAACTAGTAAATTACTAGAGAGTAAGTCTTTGAACTGTTCGAGAGCGAGCTCTGGACTGATAGCCGACTCGGTACCAGCTGATGCATCAAGATCAGTAGTCTCCTCGCTAATAGCGCGTAAGTAATCAGGATCATCAGGATAGACGTTCATCGGCTCGCCATCATCAGGAATGGGAGCTGGCTCAGGATCAGCTTGCCAGAGCATGGTGTCAGCGGCTAACTCAGTGGCGGCTAATTTCCTAAGCTCTTCAACTTCAGCCAAGTAGTCGCTAGCATTAGCGCCGAGTGAGCGGATATAGTTGGCTACATCCTCACCGAGCCAATCAGAGATAGCGAGGAACTTGTAACCAGCTAGATCACAGATGAATTGACGGAGTTTGGTATCATCAAAATTAAAGACAGCTTTGACTTGATTGTAGAGCTCAGCGAGACGCAGTTCTTTGAGATAGACTGCTTCAACCAACTCCACCATAGCCGAGCTTTGAATGCCGTCTAAGTCGTATTTTTCAATCAGCAAGACGCTCAAGTCAGCAGCTTTATCGGCAGTTAGCAAATAGAAAACTTCCTGAGGTAATTGTTTGATTTTAGCTTTGTTAGCGTTATTCATAGATGATTATTTACCCCAAGTGCCGTTAGTGATAGCGCTTCTGATCTTCCTAGCTAGTTCTTCGTTTTTATCAACTGACAAGGAACCGTTCTTACCTTTTTTGAAATTAGTATCTTGTAGATTATTAGCGGCTGAGAAGTCATTGACTGCCTTAATATTATTTAGATCGAGCTCGGCGATACTTGGATCGCTACCGCCATTTTCAGACTTAAGCTGACGAATGAAATCAACAATGGCCTTGTTGTGTTTGGCGGTTTTGACATTGATCACAATTGAAGAATTCATATTTAACGCCTTGAGACTTTCGGGGTGATTGTATTTAGCCCAGCGTTCGATAATGGTATTAACTAAGCCTGGATTATTGTCTTGGCGATTTAGCTGTTCTAATTTGGAAGAACTGACTTGATTGGATAAAATATCAGCTAATCGATCATCTAATTCAGAGCTATCAATTTGTTCCAGTTGTTTGGCAGAAGCACTTTGAATAAACTTCTTGACTGCTGATTCATCAAGTACACCGTTTATACCAGTAAAGGCCTTTTTGAGATCGCCCTTGAGAGCAACATAATGAGTGCGATAGGACTGAGACTCCTTGAGAGCCTTGGCAGCTTCTGATTCAAACTTCAGTTTGTCTGCAGGACTAAGGCCCGGAACAATTGATTTGGCCAAAGCATCTTCGGCAGCTTGCTCATGTTTGGTAGCTTCTAACAAAGAAGCATCAGCAATCTTGCCAGCAAAATCTTTACTGCCCTCCGTATCAATCTTGTTAATAGCGGCGTTATAGCGTCCTGGATCGAGAGCGCCCTTGAAGGCGGAAAGAATCTCAGCTAAGTTATTGGCATCCATATGATTAACCTTAAGCTCATCGAGCTTCAGTTTGCCTTTTTTGATCATACCAGACATAGCTTTTTGATCAGATTCTTTTTTCATGTCCCAAATTAGATCAGGTCTGGTTTTAGCAGTACCGTCTATCAAATCGCGATAGAGAGCGGGGCGATATTTGGCAAGACCGGCAAAATCGTTGAAGGACTTGCGTTGGTCGGTGTTTTCTCGGTGGTTAACATCATCAAGACGAGCTATCTTGTCATGATGGATAGCACTGAGAACTTCACCATGAAACTTAGCCATGCTAGCTGCTTCATCTTTAGCTGCCTGTTCTTGACTTCTGTTGCCGAGACGACGGAGATAAGCATCCCAAGCACCGGTTTCCATCATCTTTTGCTGAATAGCATAACGTTCGGCCAGATTTTGATTGGCAGCTTGATCAGCGGCGGCGGTAGATTTAAAGTTCTTAGCATCAAAGTTAGCAGAGACAGCACTGGTAGATGCAAAGGCAGTTTCTAGCTCGCTAGCAGTCATGCTGGCAATAGCGGCAATTTTATCCTTGTGGAGCTTAGAGTATTGAGCTTCTTCTTTGTTAATCACTTCGCGTTCTTTTTTGTACTTATCAGCATCGCTATTGAACCAAGTAGCGGTATAGCCCTTGTCTTTGGCTGATAAACCGATGGCGAGGCGCTGTTTGACGTCGCCAGTGTTTCTGTAGGCAGTTTCTAGTTCGGCTTCAGTAGTTAGATGCTTATATAGACCTTGAGTTTTTTCAATCTCGTCTTTGTCTTTTTTGAAATCTTCGGCACGAGCTTTGGCAGCACCTGGACGAGCCTGCCAGCCAGCTAGACCACGAGCAGCCCACTCCGACATAGCCTTAACCTCGACAGCCTTGCCATTGATAGTTGGTAAGAGTTTTTTAGCTTCTTCGGGATTGAGACCAAGCAAACTCTTGCCGTCAGCTGTAATTTTACCTTCGGCATTTTTTTGATATTTAACACCGTTTTTCATCCAAGAACCAGTATTACCGATGGACTGACGCATCTTGGAGACCTCACTGTTGGCATTAGTCCAAGTATTCATAGCCAGAGAATCCTTGGTGCGCTTGAGACCTTGGAGATTGAGATTGTCCTTAACAAAACCCAGGCCACGACTGCCTGCTCCCTTGAAAAAAGCACTGTCAGCAAATTTAGCAGCACCGACACCAGCTGCACCAACGCCCAGAGCTCCTTTGCCAACCAGCTTAGCCGCTGATGAACCATAACTCTTGCCCTTTTTCTTGATCCAGCCGGAACCGGCCTTAAGCTGACCCATGCCCCAGACAGCAGCACCACCAATCAGACCGCCGTAGGACTTGGAAACAATCAGGCCACCAACCAAGAGAGCGATGGCAACGATGTAGCCGATAAAAAACTCAATGCCACTAATCTCAGAGATACCGACGACTGGATTAGGATTATTCATGTTACCAAGCAGACCTGAAGCGACACGATTGGGATTGCTGCTAGTAGCGCTATCGAGTGTCGATAATGAAAGCCAGATAAAGAAAGCGAGTACCGGACCACTGACAACGGCGTTGGTAAAATCTCCCCACCACTTAGAATAATATTTAGAACTTGGTAGAGCATAGGCTAGCCAAGCAAATGGTGAGACAGTGACGTAAATCCAGATCATAATGATGCGCCAGAGCAACATAAAGAGCATCGAGATCAAAACCACACCAGCGACGAGTAGATAAGCAAAAGCAAAGAGATAGGTCAGCAAGAGCGAAGTGCCATCAATCTCATAGCCACGGACTTGTGGTGTGTCAACACTCTCCAGATTGGAGTTGACGCCAGACAGGCTGAGCATCTTATCAATGCCGAGTACTTGAGTTAACTTGGCACCACCAAAGTCACTGAAGCCGTTAACAAAGGTCAACATCACGACACTGGAAGCGTCGAGGATAATGCCACAAATAGACTTGGAGAAGTTAATAAATATAGCTGCAATCACTACCTTGGGCAGCATTTTTTTCATGGGATAGCCATCGATACCCAAAACAGTAGTAAAGGCAACTACCAAGAGAATCAAAATAAAGAACATGTTGCAGAGATCGCGGATAATCACCCAACCCTTTACTACGACTTGAGAGTCAATAAAATCATTGTACTGAGCGAGATAGATAATGCCGGAGATAACCAGAGTGATCAGCCAGCCCATGAACCAAATGATGACACCGAGCAATTTGGAAATAGCTGACAAAAACCAGCCCTCGACAGTGCCGGTTTGAGCAAAGACTTGAGGGGCAAAAGCAAAAAGTAAAACTAAGCTAAGAACTAGTATTAGAGAGAGCTGAGTTTTAGTAAGCTTGGTAAAAAAATGCATGTTTCTAAACGACCAAGTTGTTATAAATTATTTAACCACAGAACTAATTGTATCAATCGGATGAGCAATCGTATCAACTAAGGCAAGGAGTAAAGCGCTAATGACCAAAAGAATAACCAAGACAATGATATCAAGCAGAGCGACAATAGTAAGCTCTAGAAAACCAATCCGATCAGAAACTGATTTGAGCAAATATTCTGAAAAACCACTTCCTGCGGCTTTGCTCGCAACTTTAGTTTCAAGCCTTGTCAAACCGGATCCGAGCCATTCTTGACCAAGCTTGCTAAAGTAATTGGAACCGATGGTAAAGCTCAAAAAAATATGAATATTAATCCAGATCAGTGTTAGCCCCCAGCTCGGAACTAGAGCCAGCCAAGATTCTCTAAGTAGAGTGTCAGTGCCTAGACTGACAGCACTCGACACTAGAGAAGATCCAGAGCCATCAGAGTCAGACAATCTGCTTAGTAATTTATTTTTGATAGCTTGACGCTTGGCGGAGCGGAGTGAGTCACTAGCCTGCTCTAGACGATCGCCTTGTTTGACGATCTGCGAGCCTTCTTTGCGGATAGCTCGACCAGCACTGTCAACTGCTTGTCCGCTTTCGGCTAAGGCAGTGCCGCCAGCTTGAGCGACAGCTCCAGTGGCAGTAGTGACAGCCCCAACAGCGGCAAGTGGCACACCGATGATAGCCCCAGCGCCGGTAGCACTGAGAGCGACACCAGACTCAGTCAGAGAGGCGCCACCACGTTCTAGACCACGACCAGTGGCAGCTACGGCTTTACCAGTGACTTTCATAGTCTTGCCAGTAGCTTGGGTAGCAACCCCAGCAGCCTCTACACTGCGACCAGTGTTTTTGACCACTTGAACTTTGCGCTGGCGACGAGTGGCTAGCTTTTGTTTACGCAAAAGCTCAGCTCTAGACTGCTCATCAGATTCGTCAGTATCGGATTGTGCTTCAAACTCAGAGGCGCTTATTGCCATAGCTTTAGCCTATGGCTAATTATAGCATTAAGCGATTTGTATTTCAAATAAAAAAACACCGCTAGAGCCAGTTGTTTAGCGGTGTAAAAATGAAAATGACAAGAGCTTTAGGAACGCTTGTCCTTGTATTTTTTAATTGACTCGAGGACATGATCCTTGACCTTGTCGATAGCCTTGTAGAGATCAGCTTCGGTTTTTTGGATAAAGATATGTTCGCCAGCTAAGACTAGATTGATTTCAGCTTGGAAGATGTCGCCTTTTTGGTGATGTTTGGTAGTGAGAGCAATCTCAAAATCACAATTAGTAACAGTTTGATTAACTAAATATTTGTCTAACATATCCAGCTTGGCCTGAATATAGTCAGTGATAGCTGGAGTAAGCTTCAAACCTGTGGCTTTGATTTGGGCGCGCATATCATTAAAACTTAGTGAATAAACTTTTAATTTGGCAGGATAAACAACCTAACTTACTGATGTCAGCAATGCTAACAAAAACAATCATAATAATTAAGAGCAAAAAGAAGACATTATTAAAGATCATTTCCAGTTGCCGGTTCATAACCTTGCCACGAATTTTTTCAATCAAGAGGAAAAAGAGTCGACCGCCATCAAGAGCCGGAATCGGCAAGATATTGAGGACGGCGAGGTTAACTGATAGAGCGGCCGAGAATTGCAAGACATAGGCTAGTCCTAGATCAACCATCTGACCAGTGATGCCGTAGATACCGATCGGTCCAGCGACAGCTTGGCCACTCGCCTGGCCTTGGAAGAGTTTAGCAAAGAATTGCCAGAGGCCGATAATAATCATAGCAAGGAGCATGTAGACCGAGATAGCCGCCTGATAAATAGCACGGTACCAAGGGTAACGGACAGTAGCAATCTGATCGAGACCCACACCGACACCAATAATCTCTTCGCTGGCGCTGACACTTAGTTTACGAGGGGTTAACTCTTTGCTGAGGAACTGATTGCCACGACGAACCTGATAAATGACCGGAGTATCTAGTTTGGTCTTGATGAAGTTTTGGATATCTGCAGTACTAGCAAAGTTCTGACCGTCGATGCTGACAATGATGTCGCCGGCCTTGATACCGCCAGTTTCAGCCGGAGAATCAGCAATTACTGAGGTGATTTGAATGCGAGGATCTTGATAATTTTTGAGATGAGCCTGACTCTGGTCATAGGATTCTGGCAAACCAGTGATAGCAAAAGCGCAGAAAAGAATAAACCAAGCCAGAATGACATTCATGATCACGCCAGCGGATAGGATAAGAGCACGTTTCCAGATGACTTGAGCGCCAAAACTATCAGAATCATGGTTACCATTGTCATTTTCGCCCTTGATTTTGACAAAGCCGCCGAGAGGGATCCAGTTGAGAGAATAGACAGTTGAATCATGATCAGTGATCTCTCGCCCACCCCAGACGCGCACCCATTTGCCTTGGCGTTTGTAGAGGCCGCAGAGACGTGGTGGAAAACCGAAGCCAAACTCGTCACAAGCGACTTTGAAGTAGCGAGCAACAGCGAAGTGGCCGAGTTCGTGGACAAAAACTAGTAGTCCGAGGATGAGGAAAAAAGTAATGAAAGTAAGCATATTAAATAGTCATGATGTCTTTTTCTTTTTTATCGCTAATTTCTTTGAGATTGTTATTACGATCAGAGATTTCTTCTTCTAACTCCTTGAGGAAGCGGAATTTATCATCCTCGCCTAACTCCTTGGCAGCAAAGGCCTTTTCAATCTCAGTTTTAATCTCATCTCTAAGTTTACGCAATTCAACACGAGCTTGTTCAAACTTGACGCCCAATTTCTTGACCAATTCGCGACGGTTTTCTTCGGTCAGTGGCGGCATGGAGAGACGGAGGCGTTCACCTTCATTGACGATAGAAAAGCCCAGATCAGCGATGACTAGAGCTTTTTCGATGTCTTTGAGAACGCTCTTGTCCCAAGCAGAAATCAGAATGCTAGAACTATCAGAGAGTGAAATATTACCGAGAGCATTGATAGGACTACGAGTCCCATAGGCTTCGACCTGCACAGCGTCGAGCATAGCAGGATTGATACGGCCAGTACGGAGTCCAGCGATATCTTTTTTGAAATAGTCTTCTAGTTGAGTAAAGGCGCTTTGACGATCGCTAATGTATTGATTCATATAAGTAATTAATTATTCGGTTCACGAACTCCTAGATAAATTAAGCCGTCTTGATTGGGATCGGAGAGAATCTTCCAGGCCCGACGAGTAGTTGGGATAGGAGTAGTGGTCCAGTTCTCACCACCATCAATACTACGATAGAAGGTGGCGTCAGTGATATAGTAGAGCAACTGAGGATTTTTGTAATTAACAGCCAAAGAATTGATAGTAACTGGTTCCTTGGGCGTTAATAGCTTGATTTCTGTCCAATCATCACCATTATTGACAGTGCGCAGTAGCCCGTATTTCAAGGCTAACAAAAATCCACCGTCTTGGGAAGGGACACTGATGAGGTCACGCAAAGAACGATCACCTTTGAATTCTTTGAGTTTGTCAGATAAATCTAGCCAAGTAACCCCAGCGTCAGTAGTGCGATAGAGCTTGCCATTGCTAAGGCCGATCATAATAGTCCGACTATCAGACTTGCTGATGACAATTTTTTTGATTTCATTCTTAAAAATTTGAATATTTTGCCAGCTCACGCCGTAATCAGAGCTCTTGATCAAATTGCCATTATCCGTACCAATATAGACAAGGGCCGGATTATAGTGATCGATAGCTAGCGAACGAACTACAGCATTAGCATTGGCATCAGTGTAAGCAACTTGCCAGCTACGGCCACAATCTGAGCTTTTGAGTAATTTAGAGCCGATTGAGCTGTAGATTTGACACTTGTTCTTGGGATCAACCGCTAAATCGACAATCACTTGGACATTGAGAGCTTTGGAACGGCTAGGCGACCAGGATTCAGCACCGTCATAACTAGTCATAATCCCCTTTTCAAACATGCCGAGATAAAGAGCCTTACTGTCAGACGGATCCATGGCCATAGAATAAATCGCTAGATTGGTCATAGACAGATTTTGACCGTTGGTACCGAGGATGGAGTTGCGAGTTACCCAAGTCTGACCGTGATCAGTGGACTTGAAGAGACCGCCGTTACTTGGCAATTTGGTACCGCCGCCAATGCCGAGATTGAGAGTGCAACCCGAGACTAGGAAGCTCAGCACTAAAAGAATTAATAATTTGGATTTAGGCATATTATAGATTGATTAAAAAATTTTCTAAGGCTAGCTGCGGATTAACATTAGCGTTTAAATATAACCGAGCTTGACTAATTAGCTTAGTAGCGTCAACTAAACGTTTCAGGCTAAAACGCCCCTTACAATCATTGAGCTTCGCTCTTAAGCTGTCATTGTGAATGAGCTCTGGTTGATCGAGATTGAGTAAGAGCAAATCTCGAATGAGAGTTTGAAAAACTATCAGCAAATTAGCATGATTGGAACTGTCAGCTGAACGCTCTTTGATAAGCCGCTCAGTTAGACTGAGTCGAGCTGATAGATCAGCAGTCAGGGCTGCGAGACAAGCATCAGCCAAGCTGATTCTTTCATTATAAAAAGTTTCGCTAGCTAAATAGCTTTCAGTTAAACCAAATTTACCCATAGAGAGATGAGCGATGGATTTGGCTAAGGTGCGCTTCAGACCGACTTCTTTAACCAAATGATCAAAGAGCGTATTAGTTGATACTTGTCGGAACTGAATGAGCTGACTACGAGAGACAATAGTGGCCGGCAAAGTCCCGAGATCCGTAACCAAGAGCACAATGACAATGCGAGCACCTGGTTCTTCGAGAGTTTTGAGGAGGCTGTTGGCTGCTGAGATACTTAGAGTTTCGGCATTGTTGATGAGTACAAAGCGGTAATTACCAGCAAGAGCTGAGAGGCTGAGCTGAGAGATGAGTTTTTTGATCTGCTCGATACCGATGCCTTTTTTGTCAGTTTCGATCTGTAGCTGATAGAGATCTGGGAAAAGGCCGTGGGAGAGACTGTGACAGTTAGCACAAAGACCGCAAGGATAGGCATCGGCACTGAGACAAGCTAGCGCCTGAAAGAGCCAAGCAGCAGCTCGAGCGGTCACGACGCTATCATGACCAGTGAGGATATAGGAGCCGGATAAGTGGCGGTTACGACCCAAATCAGCTAGTTTTTGGACTAGGGAGAGAGCTGGTGCATTGCCAATAATTTGCTGCTGAAGAGATTTGGACATAGCTCTATCCTAACACAGCCAGTAGTTAATTTCAATTGAGTTTAGCACCCCGAGCTGAGGCTCAGTCCTGCTTGTTGGGAGCCGACCCCTCAGTCCTGCGGACAGCTCCCCTTAGTAAGGGGAGCATAAAAAAATCCCCAAGACCGTTAAGGCTTGGGGATATAATGAAAGAAAGAACAATTATTTAGTAATCAGTACTGAACCGTGTCCAGTAAGCGAAGTAGTGCTAAGTCGCCAAAAATAGGCGCCACTAGCTAGATTGAGCTGTATAGAACCGCTACCATCAAGCTTATCAGAATAAAGCAACTGGCCAGCGCTGGAATAAATAACCAAGCTAGCGAGTTCATCTAACTGATAATTAACCAGGCCGTAGCTACTGATCTTGATCATGGATTTGACTACAATCTCATCAACAGAGTTGGTGCTGATCTTTTTTAAGAGCTCATCAACATCTTTTTGATTGATCGTGCCATCACCATTGAAGTCAAAAGCCCAGAGCTGATAGAGCTTAGGGTTTTTGAGTCGACCAGCCAAGTAGTCAATCAGCCGAGTAAGATCAGCTTGATCGAGCTTGGCATTGCCAAAGTTATCATCCGAATCACCTTTTTTGAAGCTCACAAAGATTGGCTTCATGTCCATGGTCCAATCGAGAAGCTTAGTAGAGTTAACAGACTTACCCGAGCTGTCTTTGGCGATAATGTTTTCTATCTTTAGATTAACAAAACCATAAGGTAGGTCAGTGAATCTAAAGTTTAGAATCGCGAAGAGCTTGGGATTATCCGTAGCAAGATTAGCAGGCCAAAAACTTTTGGCGACTAATTCAACGAGATAGCTGTTAGTACCGACAGTCGAGGAAGTTTTTTTAACAGTCCCAAAGGAGCCGTCAAAAGAACTAACCACATTATCTAGACTCATATAGTCAGCTACAGTTAATTGAAAAGTAACTGACCTGATCTTTTTGTCTAGATTGTCAATTTTTAAGCCAGTAATCAGCTCACCGTAGCCTGTCAACTTGTATTTATCCAAGCTAACAATAGGCGCCGATGCATCAGCCAAGAACTTAACGGTTTCAGTGACCATAGAGAAAGGCTCTTTGAGATCAACCGCCAGACTAATTTCTGTAGCTGTAGTCAGAGCTTTACCAGCAGACTGAGCAAGGAAATTATTTAGCTTTAGCTCTACAGGTCCCCGGCTATCAGCTGGGAAATTAAGAGTGAGGCTAAATAACTTTTTGTAATCGCTGCTAGCCGGCACAACTGCATTCATGACGAGTCGCCATTTGCCGTTACCGAGACCGGTAACTGAGGCAACTGCCGGCGAAACGACTGGCTTTGGCCAAGTACTAGGCAGAATCAAATCTGCAGCTAGACTGTCAAAGCTTTTGCCAGAATACTCGAGATCTAGATTAACTAGATTAAGAGTTTCGGTTCTAGATACTTGAGCATTGACCAATCTGAGGTTTAATTCAGAGGGTGGTAAATTACCAAGCTCGATAATGATTGAGCGACTTGTTGGAACTGGCAAAGACTTACCACTAGCATCAGTCACTCGGAAATTATCGAAGATTACCTTGAGTTGACCAGTTGTTGGAATTGGTTTTTTTGTTTTAAGAAAAAAACTCATAATCTTGCGCAGCTGTGAACTCTCAGCGAGAAAGTCCGCAGCCTTACCAGGATCCATCCAATAATGAAACTCAAAGCCGGCGCTTTTTGATGTGGGCTGAGTCCATTTAGACTCATCTTTTTTGCCATCGGCACCGAAGCATTCAGCTGGAATTGGCTCAGCGCCAAAATCCTCACACTGAATGTATTCAAACTTGAGATCAAAGACAAGATCTTTGATGGCTGGGCTATTGGCCACATGCACATCAAACCAGATGATATTATCCTTGCGATTCACCGGGTAGGACGATTGGTTCATAGACAGGTCAAAGGATTGACCAAACACAGAAACAGCACTGACGAGCAGTGCAAACAGAACAGAAACAGAAAGTTTCATGTAAAACTCCTAAAATATAATGAAGAAAAACAGAATAGAGATTTAATTTTCAATGAACTTTAATGGTCTATTATATCATAATTGACTGTTTTTGTCAATAGTTAGGCTCTTTGGCCTTATTTTGGCTAATTTTAATATAAAATAAAGGCTATCTACTGATAGCCTGAATAATTTAGTTGTTAGTGCCAGAATTAAAATGATTGAGACTTTGATTGGTTTGACTCAATAAAGACTCCATTTTTTTCTCATCTTTGAGATAAGTTCTCTTAGCCATAGTTCTCAGATCGCTGATCGTGCTTAATCGATATCTGTAAACCAAGATCAAGAGACAAGTCTGTATACCGATATAATATGGCAACTGCTCGCAAAAATAAAAATTGTTGTAGCGAAAATTAAAACGCCAGATGATTAGCTCGATGCTAAATATACCAAAACAGATAAGCCAGAAAGACTGAGACCAAAAACTACTACAAAGAGCCTTTACAAAACTATTGCGGATAGAATCTTCTTGTCTAGTCAAAGTAACTATAAAATGCTTATTGATGAGATTGTAGTCAGCGTGTCTTTGGTACTGATGTGTTATGTCTAGCATAATTTCATCAACCAAAGCGCGTCGAGAACGCCAATTAAAATCATAGATCACGAGTAGCCAATGCCAACAAAGGGCAATAAAACAAAAATCGCTTAAAGCTAAAAAAATTGTTTTCACGATCTAATCCTTTCACAATAAATAAAAAGAACTGAGTTTATTACTAATAATAAACCACAGTAGTTTTAAAAAAGCAAATTGATTAGCTCTGGAGAATATCCAGTGTTTCGCTGGCACATTTGCGCCAACTAAAATCATTAACACGAGCTAGACCACTGGCGCTTAGCTTTGACTGCAGAGCTTGATCACTAATCAGAGCGAAGATTTTGTCAGCCATGTCGGCAGGAGAATTAGGATCAAAGAGTACAGCGCAGTCAGCGACGACTTCACGAACTGGAGCAATGTCAGAAGCGGCAATGGGCGTGCCACAGGCCATGGCTTGGAGAAGTGGGATACCAAAGCCTTCGTAGTTAGACGGGAAGATAAAGGCGCTAGCGGCGTTATAAATATCTGGGAGAGACTTTTCTTCGATCCAACCCGGCATCAAGACTTCGCGTTCTAAATTGTATTCACTGATGTTGTATTTGACTTCATCAAAACCATAACTAGCATCCCCTACCAAGACTAGCTTGTGCTTGATTTCCGGATGATGATGCTTGATGAGTGCAAAGGCCTCGATCAACTCAGAGATGTTTTTCTTTTTTTCTAAACGGCCAACATAAAAAATAAAAGGCGTTGTGATGCCATTAACTCGAAGAGTTGCTTCAGCGTCAGAGCGATCAAGCTGACGATAGATTTGGTTATTGTAACCATTGTGCACGACTGCAATCTTGGCTGGATCAGCCTGATAGACAGAGATGAGCTCCTGGCGTGAGAACTCAGAAATAGTAATGACTTTGTGCGCCGCTTTGAGTGCAAAGGCAGTTGACCAGTCAAGATAATCAGTCTGCGTAGCACCAAAGCGACCGAGAGTAAACAGGCGTACCAGAGTATTGATAAAATTATTACGATAAGCGACACGATCTTGTTCGTAGAGTTTGAGATTGCGCTTGAAACCTATGTCATGAATAGTGACAACCGAGCGACGAGGATGAATCAGTGGCAAGGTGTGCGCTGGCACAAAGAGTAAATCTGGCTTATGAAAAAGCATCTCTAGCGACAAACCACCGAGAGTCCAAAAGAACTTAAAGGGCCAAGACAGAACCTTGGCACGGAAATTGTGATGAGGACTTACTAGGGTTTGAAAACCATACTGATCAAAAGTAGCCGGACCAGTCATAGGATCAACCTCCTCGGCAGAGAGATCAGCTAGACCGCCGATCAATGGTCGATCAGTATAGAGAATGTATTGATTGTCTTTATCCAAACGAGCAAGCTCACGGATGAGATAAAAGGCGTACCATTCGGTACCACTTTTGTGTAATTTATTAGCACGACTAGCATCAATACCAATGAGCATATTATTTGGTAGCAAAGATGCTACGTTTATAAGAATTTAAGTTTTCTAAAGAAATGCCGGTGCCACGAGCGACGCAGAGCTGAGCTTCGTCGGCAATGAAGACTGGCACATCAGTGGTGCGATAGATTAGCTGATCAATATTACGTAGCAAGGAAGTGCCACCGGATAAGACCATACCTTTATCCATAATATCCGCTGACAATTCTGGTGGAGTTTGTGAGAGGACATTTTTGATAGTATTGATAATGAGCTCTAGAGAGCTTTGTAAAGCTTCGGTTACGTCATCGGAATTAACGATGATATTACGAGGTAAGCCCGTGAGAATGTCACGACCTTTGATTTCGAGGGTTAATTTGTCTTCGAGATAGAGGGCACTGCCGATATTAATTTTGACGTCTTCGGCAGTTCGTTCACCGATCGAGAGATTGTATTTGCGGCGAATATGATCAGTGATAGCAGCGTCAAATTTGTTGCCACCGACACGCACAGAAGTAGCTACGACCACACCGCCGAGCGAAATGACAGCCATTTCAGCAGTACCGCCACCGATGTCGACAATCATATGACCAGAGGCTGAACCAATCGGAATGTCAGCGCCGATAGCAGCGGCAATTGGCTCCTTGATGATATAAGCCGCTTTGGCGCCAGCGGCGATAGTAGCATCAATAACAGCACGACGTTCAGTTGAAGTAATACCAGCAGGGACTGCTACCATGACTTCAGGACGAAAGAGTCGCATACCACCCAGAGCTTTGTTGATGAAGTAGCGTAACATGGCTTCAGTAGTGTGATAATCAGCAATAACACCATCTTTGAGTGGTTTAACCGCCAAGATATTGTCAGGTGTGCGACCTAACATGTCTTTGGCTTCGTTGCCAACAGCGATGATTTTTTTATCAATAGTAGAAATAGCTACGACACTAGGCTCATTGATAATAATCCCCTTCTTGGGGACATAAACTAGAGTATAAGTGGTACCGAGATCAATGCCAATGCGTTTGATAAACATAAGATGATGAAGCTAATAGAAAGAAACTGAGAAATTTTTATCGAGATCAAGGTTGTCACGCCAAGTGATTTGGTTATTAGCCAAAGTAGCATGTAAACTCTGAGGGTCAAAAGCCCGAATCGACTTAACAAAATTGAGATTAACTCGCAGATCATTGACTGTGCTACCTGGTTGTTTTTGGATAGTCAACTGATATTTTTTGGCACGGACACTTTGCCAAATACTATCAGGCAAAAGGTATTCAAAAGATAGATGGCCGATTTTACCCGGCTCTATCTCTAGCCAGCCACCGAAGTAAGTTTTACCTAATTCTGTGCCGACAGTCAAATCCTGCTCCGAACCAAAGAAACCAGCGGCTTTACGTAATTTACTTCCTTCTGGCACAAAGACTCTGGTGTAACTCCTGTACTTGGTAGTTTTCCAAGTATAAGAGCCAGTGTTAGCATAATTGACAGTTAGCTTGGCGACTAAGCCCTCTGGAGTTTCTTGTAATTGATAATCTAGATTGCGATTAATCACAGCATCGGTTTTGAGAGCAGCCAGGTTAGCGTCGACCACCATCACATAATCATCTTTGCTTTGACTGATGTGACCATCCCAGTTACTAGATCGGAGGTAACTGGCCAAATCAGGATCAGTAGCGTAGACAAGGATGTTTTTGCGATTAAGATTGTTTTGCAAGGTTGTGAGTATTTCAGGACGACGAGAGTCGAGACTAGTAATTAATTTGTCATACATAACAGCGGAGATACGACCAATGTCAGCTTTACGATTCCAACTAGAGAGACCGAGGGCTTGGTAGTCTTTCTCAGTGGTGGACTGTAAAAGCTCCATAAAATTAGTCTTGGTATAGACACGATTATCAACCTTGATCGGACCAGTGATATCCAAAAAATCTGTGATCAAGTCAGGTGTCACAGCGACGATGAAATCAAACTGGTCGGGCCTCGCTGGACTTGCCAGCAACTTATTTTCTTCACGATAAAACCAAGCTATTTTTTCAGCTGAACTAGGCCAATCCGGTGACCAGTTAGCATCACGGAAATACCAATAATTAACCCCGAGATATTTTTTGAGTGGAGCTGGTGGATCGATCTTAAACTTATCCTTGACCGGCATATCTAAATGATAAGAGTCATGAGTACTGAGCTTGGTAATTTCACCATTGTTGATCTCCATCACGCCGTAACTACCGATAAAACCACCGGTGGGGCGTAACTCGTGGTTGTTTTGCAAGATAATTAACCAACGACTAGGCTCTGGATAACCCATGGCTCTCGGTAGGGTTTGAGCATAAAAATTAGCCGAACTGACAGTTTGACTAAATTTGTCTAAATGATCGGTGATAATGTCAAAATCAATTTGTGCTAGCTTAAAAAAATCTGGTTCGCCGATAGCAGCGAGCTCAACACTGATGGCAGCGAGATCTTTTTGAGCTTGAGCTAACTCGGGAGCAGCAGCAGTAACCGATTGCCAAAAAGCTCGCTTGTCAGTTGGACTGAGCTTGGTATAATTGGGCAGCGAATAATCTGGCAAAATAGATAGAACACCGATTGAACTATCGGTCAAAGTTGAGGCGGTAGTAGTAAGACGCAATGACAATTCAACAAGTCGCTCTAGATCAGAGAGCTGGGAGTGAAAATAAGGAGTCCAAGCAATTGGAGTAGAACGAATCAGCTTCAAGCTAGTGCCGGTGCGCTCAAGCAATGACCGAGCCTCACCAAGATCACTTTGAGCAGTCACTAAGTCACGATTTTGATAGGCAATTAGACTTTGTTCGAGCTTGACTTTGGCTAAAGTAGCGTTGTGATAAGCGTCTTTGACAGCTGGTAAAATATACCAGAGATTAATAAGACTGGTGATCACTATGATCACTGCTGCCCAGATAGCCAGATTCAAAAACCGCAGCCAAGGGCCAGCTGGCTTAGCGGGCCTCGAGTGTGATTGAGAAGAACTACGATTTAATTCGTGATGATAAATATCTAGCAGTTTCTTGGGTTTATGAAAATTAAACATAGAGTTATTCGCTGCGTAAGGCTTCAATTGGATCAAGCTTAGCAGCACGACGAGCCGGATAGACGCCAAAGACTACACCAAAAATAAAAGAAAAAAATAAAGCGACCACATAAGCCTTGATAGGAATAATAAAACGCCAATCCAGTCCATAAGCTCGAGCTCCCAAGGCCAGTAACCAAGACAAGCTAACACCAATAACGATACCGACTAGTCCACCAATAAGAGTGATGAGGATAGCTTCAAAGAGGAACTGACGCATAATCTGATCATAGGTAGCGCCAACGGCTTTGCGCAGACCGATCTCGGAGGTACGTTCAGAAACAATAACATACATAATATTCATAATACCAACACCGCCGACAATCAGAGAAATAACCACGATAGCAAGTAGTAGCAGAGTAATGGCGCCAGTAATAGTCTTGAGAGTATCAAGTTGCTCAGTCATAGTGCTGACTCGGAAATCATCACGAGCCTCATCGGTGATATCATGGTTAGTGCGAATGATATAAGCTGCTTCCATAGCAGTGTCTTCGGCTAGATCAGGATTGCGCAATTGATGAACCATCATGGTGATGTGATCTACGCCCATGATTTTCTTTTGCAAGCTACGGATTGGCATGTAGATAAAATCATCAAAATCAACAAACATAAAAGCGCCTCGTGGAGCCATAACACCGATGACTTGAAACTTTTCACGACGGATCTGGACATAGCGACCCAGTGGCTCAGCGTCACCAAACAACTTCTCAGCTATTTTATCACCCAAGACAACAACAGGAGTGAGACCACGATCCTCGGCCTCGGTAAAAAAACGACCGCGAGCCAGCTTGGTAGCATCAATATCTAGGAAACTAGCCGAGACACCGTAAACCATAGAGCGACGCAACTCGGAACGATAAGAAACTTGCTCTTGGCTAATCATAGCGCCATAAGCAGCCTTGATGTTTTTGGACTCAGCAACAGCTTCCATATCATCCAAAGTGAGCGAGGTGATTTGTACGCCTTGGACAATGGCATTAGCTGACTCTGATTGACCAGCATCACCGCTTTTGGCGTTGGGCACTTTAACTTCAGTTTGAATAATATCAGTACCAAAAGATTCAACCTGACCCAAGACCAAAGAATAAATACCCTCACCTGCTGAATAAACAATAATGACCGAAGCAATACCGATGACGATACCCAAAATAGTCAACGCTGTTCGAGCTTTGTTAGCGATCATGGTTCTGAGAGCCAGAACAATAGAATGTAGGAGGGCGCGATTATTCATAACGTAGAGCTTCAATAGGGCTTAAGCGACTGGCTTTGCGAGCCGGATAGAGACCAAAGATTAAACCAACTGCAATAGAAACTGAAAAGGCTAGCAAAATAGACCAGATGGAGATGGAGAATTGCCAATCATAGCCTAGAGCGCCGGCAATCACAGCGATTAACAAAGAAACTAATTCACCGATAATAATACCGATTAGGCCGCCGCTGACAGTAATACTACTTGACTCTACCAAAAACTGGAACATGATATCACGATGAGTAGCGCCCACGGCCTTGCGAAGGCCAATTTCACGAGTCCGACTACTGACACGCACTAACATAATATTCATAATACCAACACCGCCGACAATCAGAGATAAGGAGGCCATGGCAGCAAGGAAAAAACGCAAAGCATTGGTAATGTTAGTTAACATATCTAGAGCTTGAGCGGCACTCCTAACTGAGAAGTCATCACTCTCACCGCTTTGATCACGAATATCATGACGATCACGCAAGACATAGCGAATATTATCCATGACTTCAGCCAGATACTTTTCGTTATCAATCTTGATACGCATAATCGCCAAATGATTAACACCAGCAACTAAACGTTGCATGGTTTTAGCCGGCACAATAATCTGATTGTCGTTGTCTTGAAAGGCAACAGTGCCACGACGAGCGAGAGTACCAATGATTTCGTAGTTTTGACTTTTGATTTTAATGGTCTGGCCAATAGGATCAGTCTGGCCAAAAATCTCATTAACAGCCGTATAGCCGATGACAGCTACTTTGGCCATGCCACGTTCTTCGGCTTCGGTAAAAAAACGACCAGTAGCTATTTCCATACCTTCAACGGTCAGATAATCAGCAGTCACGCCATTGAGATTGGGACTATACTGCTCACCCCGCCAAGTAACTGGAGCAGAGCCACGAACATAACCACTGACAGCAGTCACCCTTGGTAAGAGCTTGATAGCTTCACCGTCTTCGTAAGTTAGGGTAGTAATATTGATGCCGTAGACAGCGGCTGGCGGGCCTTTTTCTTCTGATTTACCTGGTGTAATACCAATGACATTGGAACCTAGACTTTTGACCTGACTGAGAATTAGGCTTTGCGCTCCATCGCCAATACTGATGATGATAATGACTGAAGCGACGCCAATAATGACGCCCAACATAGTCAAAAGACTACTTTTCTTATTGTGCAGTAAACTACGAAAAGAATTACTAATCTGATTAATGAAGAAATGATAAGTCTGAGACATGAATTTAAATAGACACTCTAGTCTATTTCAATAGCTCATCGCCGTTAGCGTGGCGACGATTTTTAACTGGAGTATCCGCTAGCAATGATCCGTCATGAATCTTGAGAATACGCTTGGCGTGCTCAGAAGTAAAAGTTTCGTGAGTGACTAAGATAATGGTATTACCTGCCTCATTTAAATCTTGGAGCATTTTCATAACAGCTAGACCAGACTTGGAATCGAGGTTGCCAGTTGGCTCATCAGCAAAGATAATAGAAGGTTTATTGACAAGAGCACGAGCAATGGCGACACGTTGTTTTTCACCGCCGGAAATTTGATTGGTGTAATAATCTAAACGATGAGAAAGACCAACTTGCTCCAAGACTTCAGTCGCAATTTTGGCAGGATCCGCTATCTTGCGATGGCTGTACAGCAAAGGCAGCATAACGTTTTCTAGTACAGTAGTACGCGGCAAGAGGTTAAAGGACTGAAAGACGAAGCCAATTTTTTCATTGCGCATGCGAGCGAGCTCGAGGTCCGTCAAATCTGTTACATCTTCATTGTCAAAGAAATACTTACCAGAACTAGCTCGATCTAAAAAGCCCAAAATATGCATGAGTGTTGATTTACCTGAGCCTGATGGCCCCATGATGGAGATGAACTCACCTGGTTCAATAGAAAAACTAACGCCATGCAAAACTTGAGTAACCAAATCGTCACTGTGAAAAGATTTTTTGAGATTATCAATGCTAATGAGAGACATTTATTTGCTAGTGGTTTTAGTGGAAGTGATAACTTGATCACCAGATTTGATACCGGATAGAACCTCTACCAAGCCGTTGTCGCCACTCATACCCAGAGTAACTTTATGCTCGGTAACAAGATCGCCATCGAGAGTTTTAACAATCTTGAAATTATCTTGATCAATGACAGCTCGCTCTGGAATAATCACGACATTGGAGCGACGATCAGTAGAAATCTTGGCGGTAGCAGTCATACCTGACTTAATCTCTCGACCAGCATCTGGTGTAAAGCTAATTTTGACCTTGTAATAAGTCACGCCTTGAATAACGGTTTCAGCTGGTTCGATGAAATTAACCAAACCATCAAATTTGACATCTTCACCAAAGGCATCCAAATAAATCGAAGCGTGATTACCGACTTTAAGCTTAGAAATATCAGTCTCAGAGACATCGATATCAATAGAGAAATTGTTATCAGCGATCATAAAGATTACTGGCTGAGCAGGCGTGGTTTGTTCGCCGATTTGATTGGCGATCTTGGTGATAATACCCTCGCTAGGAGCAATGATTTGATTGTTACTAATCTGATTACTGATTAGATCAACACTAGCTTCAGCTTGGCGAACTTGAGCTTGTTCGAGCATAATGTCCTCAACACGAGCTGGAGCGAGAGTCTTTTTGAGTTGAGCTTCAGCGACAGCCAGACGCGCCTGAGAAGCGGACATTAGCTGTTCGCGACTAGAGCGGGCATTGGTCAGAGCATTAGCAGTCTTGGTCATGGCTTCGGAGAGCGCAGCACTAGCAGCATTAACATTTGACTCATAGGCGAGCTCAGCATCATTGAGAGCTTGGTGAGCTGATTCGAGAGAATTGATAGCAGTGGTAACAGCTGACTGCTGAGCGCTGATCACTGACTTGGCGGTATCAATCGAACTCTGAGGGAACTCTGAAGAAACGATACTTGATTCTAGAGCAGCAAAACAGTAATTAAGAGCAGTAGCAGTGTCATTTAGAGCCTTGATGACATTGTTATAATTAGCATCGAGATTATTGTCGTCGCTAGCACTGAGACTAGTGAGAGCTGTTTGAGCAAGCTTGATGGAGTTTTTGGAACTATTATAAGAATCGGTTGTCAGACTCAGATAACTGCTGTTTTTCTTGCTAAAAGAACTGGCGATACTAATGTCGTTGAGATAACGATTAACAGCATCAGCGCCGGTACTTGCTGTAGGCAATTTGGTTTGCAGAGCAGTGACCAAGGAAGAACGCTTGTTATCAATAGCCTTTTGATAGGTTTTTTTGGCATTAGCTAGATTGGTTTGAGCTTGGCTGACACTCTGAGAGCCGCCAGTTTGACCAGAGCTTAGATCTTGGTTGTCTTTTTCGGCTTGAGAGACAGCTTCTTTGGTCTTGAGATCGGTGCTAGCGAGGTCTTTGACGGCGGCATCGTAGTTAGCCTGAGCAACAGCTTTGTCTTCGGCGCTAGCTCCGGAAAGCAACTTGCTTAAGCGAGCGCGAGAGACACTGAGACTAGCACTCGCCTCTTTGAGCCTGATGGCTAAGTCACTTTTGTCTAATTCGGCTAAGATAGCTGAACTGCTGACTTTGTCACCAACTTTGACATTGATCAAAGCGATTTTGCCAGAAGCAGCAAAATTAAGTTCTAGTTCTTTGTCTGGCTTAATCGTACCAGTTTCTGAAACAGTCTGTTCTAGATCGGCCTGAACGGCAGCGGCGGTATTGTACTCGAGCTTGGGCTTTTGATTGCCTTTAAAAATAAAAAAGGCTATCAGCAAAGTAGCGCCAACACCAGCATAAATTAGTTTACGTTTTGTAGTCATAAATATTGTGATTATAGATAATATAGCATAGTTACCAGAACTCTTAAAGCTATTTTATCCGTTATGATGTTAAAACCTTGATTGTGAATGATTTTAAACAAAATGAAATTTTGACTTTACACCTTAAAGCCTAAATGGTCAATAATTAGCTAATTATTACTAAAATTAATTGAGAGCCTTGAGTATAAGGTTGAGTAATTTTTGATTGGAGCCGGATCCCAAGGACTTGTGCAACTTAGCGCCATAGTCAGTCAGTGCAGCTCGGTCAGCCAAAGCAGCCTTGAGCTCGGAAACAAAAGTCCAGGCAGTGGTTTTGGATTGATCTAGTCTAATAGCAGCGCCACGTTTGACAAAGTAATCAGCATTAGCTTCCTGATGAGAATTGGGCAAAGGAATTAAGACAACTGGCTTGCTCAGATAAGCTAATTCGGTGATGACACCCATGCCAGCCCGAGAGACGATCAGATCTGCTGCGCTATAAGCCTTGGCCATGGCGCTAGAATCAGATAATTCTAGAGCGTGATAGCGTGGATTCTTGTCGATGGCTAGCTGTTTGGAGCGACCAGTAATATGAATAACCTGACAGAGTTGAGTTAGGTTATAAAGATTATCTAAGACCAGTTTGTTAATAGCAATTGAGCCAGTGCCACCGGCTAAGATCAGGATGGTTGGCAGCTTGGGGTCTAAATTAAAAGCCGCCCGAGCAAGTGCTGGATCTAGATCAGCGGCGCCACTGATCGCCAAGCGAACTGGACAGCCAGTCACTTGACCCTGCGGATAATGAGCCTTGGACTCTGGCAAAGTTAAAGCAACTTGAGCACCAAAAAAAGCCATAATCCGATTAGCGAGCCCTGGTAAGACATCGAGCTGCAAGATAATCACCTTGACTGAACAGAGCTTGGCGGCAGCAGCTAAAGGAACACTGACAAAGCTACCAGCACTAACAATCAGTCGTGGTCGATATTTAAAAATAAGTAAAAGTGATTGAAAAAAAGCGTAAATGACAAAAAAAGGATCGATAAAATTACGGAGTGAAAAATAACGACGTAATTTACCGCTGGCAATAGCATGATAAGCCAGCTGATGTTCGGCGACTAGAGATTTTTCAACCCCGTTTTCGGTGCCAACAAACTGACAAACAACTCGATCGCCTAAATCTTCAGCGAGAGCAAGTAGTGGTGTGACTGAGCCAAGCGTGCCGCCACCACTCAAAAAAATAACTTCTTTAGAGTGATCCATATTTTTGGTGACGACTAATATTAGCTAAAATGCCCAGAGCAAAGAGCGAAGAGATGAGTGAAGATCCACCATAGCTAATCAATGGCAAAGGAATGCCGGTCATAGGTAATAGATTAATGATGCCACCGATATTAAAAATAGTTTGAATAGCTAGCCAAGCGGTAATGCCAGTAGCCAGATTTTTGGCAAAATCATCAGAGCTATTTTTGGCAATGGCAAAACCTTTGGCAAAAAGAGCAAAAAAAGTAGCAAGTAGTAACAGACAAAAAACTAAACCGATTTCTTCGGCTATGACCGCAAAGATAAAATCATTATGAACTTCGGGAATATTGAGATATTTTTGACGACTATTACCAATACCTCGACCAAAGAAGCCGCCAGAACCAATAGCGATCAGGGATTGATTAACCTGATAGCAAGCCCCCATAGAATCATAACTAGCATCGATTACACAATGAAAACGTTTTTGCTGACGCTCGCTAAAAGAAACCAAAGCAGCGAGAGCGAGCAAGGCCAAGAGACAAATGGCTAGAAGCTTCCTCAGCGGCACGCCACTGATAAAAAAAACTACAAAAGAGGCGCCGGAAATAATGATCAAAGTGCCAAGATCCGGTTGCAGTAAAATCAGAGTAGCAATAAGGCCATAAATAGCTAAAAAGGGATATAGACTGTCGCTGTGATTAGAATGACCAGCAGAGCGATGCTTGGCAAACCAAGCTGATAAATAAACTATAAATAATAATTTAATCAGCTCAGTTGGCTGAAAAGTAACAAAACCAAGATTGAGCCAACTACGTGAGCCATTGACTAACTTGCCTAAGCCCGGTAAAAAAAGCGCAATCAAAAGAAGTAAAGAAACAATCAGAGCGGGTAGAGCCAGTTTTTTCCATAGTTGATGAGGCGTGCGAGAGCCAATCCAAAAAGCCAGAGCACCAATGGCAGCAAAAAAAAGTTGGCGTTTAAAAAAATAATAGGCATCCTGATGATTTTCGTAAGCAATAACCGAAGAAGCAGAAGACAACATGATCAAACCAAAAACCAAGAGTCCAGTGACCAGTAAGAGTAACCAACGATCAATAGTATATTGGCGAGATTGAACTTTATTTAATTGGCTGAAAAAATTGCTAAACATTAGTAAAGTGATAACAAGCTAAAGGATCCACGACTTAAATCATGCGGTCTAAAATAAACAGAGCAATACCTAGTGCTGAACTAACACCAGCGATAACCCAGAAACGCATTACAATCTTGGACTCTAACCAACCGATGGCTTCAAAATGATGGTGTATAGGAGCGGACAAAAAGACTTTTTTGCCATGACGGAGTTTTTTGGAGCTGAGCTGAATGATGACTGACAGTGACTCGATAACAAAGACTGAGCCGATAATCAACAAAAAGGGAGCTGTATCAGTTAACATGGCAATGATCCCCAAGGTAATACCAAGGCTCATAGCCCCTGTATCGCCCATATAAAAACGCGCTGGGGTAATATTGAACCAAAGAAAGGCAAGTAGCGCGCCGACGATAACGGCACAAAAAACGGCTAGATTCGCCTTGCCCATCATCAGGGCAATCACACCATAAGCCATGTAGCTGTTGAGTAGGACGCCACCAGCCAAACCATCTAAACCATCAGTTTCATTGACACTAAAGGCAGTAGCTACAATGACGATAATAAAGACTGGAATATAAAACCAACCGAGATCAAAGCTTTGCCAAAAAGGGATGGTAAATAATGTTTTACCAAGCTTGAAATAAAACCAAGCAGCGCCAATAGAGGCGATGAGAGTGTAAATAGCCAGACGATGCTTAATAGTTAAGCCTCCCCCACCCAGAGCCCCCTTGCCACGTACATCGAGCCAGTCATCAAAAAGACCTACTAGCGCCGAAGCAACCAAGGCACCGATAGGCAGCCAAGTTTCGGTGCGCTCCAAGAAATTCATATGCCCCCAAAAACTGCTAGGCCACAGGATTGATAAACAATTAAAGATAATGGCTAGAGCGAGCACAGTCCCCCAGATCAGTACGCCACCCATAGTAGGGGTACCGCTTTTTTTGGCGTGGAGCTGTGAAAAAATTGGCGTATTACCGCTATTACGAATTTGCTTACCGAGTTTGAATTTGTAAAGAAACTTAGTCCAGAGCGGAGTCCAGGCCATGGCCACAACAAAGGCTAAAGAACCGAGTAACAAAATCCTGATAATTGCAGCTTTGTCCATATTTTAGAATAAGTTAACAAAATTAATTAAATAAAGTGAATAAATACCTAAGGCTACCAAGATATTAATAATGATAGCTGAGCCAGCAGTCAGATAAGCTAATAACCGATGATACTTCAGTAAATAGACGGACAGGAGCAAGTTAACTGAGCCTATTAACAAACTACTAACTGGCAAGAAATAGAGACGAGCGGGCGGTCCAATCAGATCAGTGCCAAAGAGAATATTATAGTGCAGGTTAATATTGTCTTGATCAAGTTGGCTATAAAGGGAGTAGCTTAAAAAACAACAGATAAAAAAACTGATGAGCCACAAAAACAGATGTATCCGCAAAGGTAGATAAGCCCAAAAGCTATGCCAGTGAGCCTGAAAATTAGAGCGAGCTAGACTAACAAAAGCCAGACTTTTCTGAGCAAAATTCATATTAGGCTAGTGTATCACAAAGTTTTGGAAAATAAAACATACTTTTATTAGACTATAATACTCTTTGTAAGTCAACTAAAATGATCTGCTTAACTATATTTTATACTTAGCTAATTAGTCGCTTTGTGGTATAATAGAGTTATGTCTAAAAGTTTAGAAAAGAATTCACTGGCTGGAAAATTGATTCATAATTTGATTAATTTTGCCGTTTACCATGAGGCTGATCGGATTCAATTGCAATCAGCTCAGCCAGGCCAGAAAATCGCTGTACGATATTTTAATGCTGGTAAACAATTATCAGAATGGTCGATGCCCGCTATCTTTAGCGAAGTCTTGTGGTCAAGACTATCAGTAGCAAAGGATATTGGCGAAGGTTATTTTTTGGTGTCCGGACCGACAAGTGCTATTCATTGTCAAGTTGAGAAGCTAAATACTGATGATGGTGAAAACTTATTAATTCAGCTCCGTGAAGGATCGACTGATCATAGTTGGTCTAGCGCCCAATTTGACCAAGAAATGACTGATAATCTACTGACAGCACTAGACGGCAAGGGCTTGGGCCTGATCAGTGGCGAGACTCATGCTTGGACCAATCAACTAGCCTATACACTCCTAAACACTCTCGCTGACGAACAACACTGCTTAGCTAGTCTAGAGGATCCAATCATCAAAAAAATAACTGGAGTCAATCAATACGAGTGGCAACTAGGCAAAGGCCAAAGCTACCAGAGATTATTTGAATTGATACTAGCCCAAGACCCTGATTTGATTTATATCAGTGAGTTTGCGAGAGTAAGCAGGCACAGCTTGGCGATAGCTGCGACCGGTAAATTTGTGCTAGCCAGAACCCAACAACACTCAGTGTCAGAATTAATCAAGAATTTGATTAATGGTAGCGATGGCAAGGCGGTGATAGAAAGACTGCGTTTTGTTTTGCAAGTTTATCTGGTTAAGCAAAACTGCCCCCACTGCTTAGTGGTTTGTAGACTATCTGATAGCGACAAAGAAAAATTAGCTAGCATAAGTGGACTGAGCTTGGAAGCGATCAATGCCATTGACTTTGCTGAAAGCCAAGGCTGCGAGCACTGTAGCTTTAGAGCTAGTAGCGGCGAGATGCCTCTCTACGACGCTTGGTTTTTATCAACTGAGCAAGCCAAAAAACTAAGCACTGCTACTTTTAATAACAAAACTAGGCAATTTATAGCTGAAGCTATGCAATTAAACGCACTAGAGGACGCCTGGCTCAAAGCGCAATTACAATTAATAAGCCCACTGGAAATTATTAATAGATTTGGCTAAACGGCTTTATGGAAAACCTTAAAAAACTATACAAAGAATTAGCCACTTCAGCCAAAGGCTTGAGTAGTTTGGAGGCAGCCAAAAGACTAAAAAAATATGGCCCCAATGAAGTTGCTAAAGCTCAAAAACTAGCACCAGTCTGGCAGTTTTTGGCTAGTTTTAAAAACCCTTTGATTATTATCCTGATTATTGCAGCAGTGATCTCGGGGGCAACTGGATCGATTAAAAATGCTTTGATAATTTTATTCATGATCTTGCTGAGTACGGTTTTGAATTTTTATCAGGAATTCAAGTCAGCTAAAGCGGCAGCTAAAATTGCTAAGCAGTTACAACTGCAGGTCACAGCACTCAGAGACTCTAAACAAAGAGAGATTTTAAACAAAGAAGTTGTCCCTGGCGATGTGCTTTGCCTAGATGCTGGCTCAATTATCGCCGCTGATGGATTACTGATTGAAGCTGATGATTTTTTTGTCAATGAGTCGAGCTTAACTGGTGAAAGTTTTCCAGTTGAAAAAAGAGCAAATGAAAGCAAAGAAGCGATAATCTTGGCTGGGAGCACCGTAGTATCAGGCTTTGCCAAGATGCTGGCGGCCAAAACTGGCATCAACACACAAATCGGCAAAGTAACTCAAAGTCTAGTAAAAAAAGAAGAAATTAATGCTTTTGAAAAAGGCTTGGTAAGCTTTGGCATGATCATTGTCAAAGTTATTATATTTATCATCTTGATTGTCTTTTTGATTAATGCCGTACTTGATCGTAACCTCATAGAATCCTTTCTGTTTTCACTAGCGATTGCGGTCGGCGTGACACCAGAGCTACTACCAGTCATTCTGGCTATTAACATGGGCAAGGCTTCGGTCAATATGGCCAAGCGTGGCGTAATCGTCAAAAGACTCGACTGCATTCCAGACTTTGGCTCGATGGATCTACTCTGCACTGATAAAACCGGCACCTTGACTCAAGACAAAATCACCTTGGTACGTTTTACTGATCTAGCTGGAACTGAAGATGAAAGCGTCTTGCGACTCGCCTACATCAACGGCTACTTTGAAACTGGTATCAAAAGCTTACTAGATAAAGCGATTATTGATTTCCGGACACTAGCAGTCGATGGCCTGCAAAAAATCGATGAGATCCCTTATGACTTCATGCGTCGCCGATCTTCGATTATCTATGAGGACAAAAATCAAAAAATAATGGTAACCAAAGGCGCTCCAGAGGAGATTTTTAAAATTTGTACTCAGTATCATCTTGATCGTGATGAGCAAATGAGTGTAGCCCGTTTACAACAATTCAAGAATTATTATGAAGATCTCAGTCGCCAAGGCTTCCGAGTCTTAGCAATCGCTACCAAATATCTAGCCGGACATGAGACTAGCCATATTGAAAACAACATGACCTTGCGTGGCTTTGTAGCCTTTTATGATCCACCTAAAAAAGATATTAAGCCAACTCTAGACTTGATCAAAAACCACGGTGTGGAGATCAAGATTTTGACTGGTGATAGCGCTCTAGTAACAACCAAAATATGCGAAGAGCTTGGCCTAAAGGTTAGCGGCATCATTAGTGGTGAGGAGCTAGATATTAATAATCTCAGTGATCAGGCACTAGCCATCAAAGTAGCTGGAGCAACAATTTGCGCTCGACTCTCCCCTAGTCAAAAAGAGCGAATAATTTTGGCTCTCAAAAAACAGGGCCGAGTGATTGGCTATCTAGGTGACGGTATTAATGATGCGCCAGCCCTCAAAGCGGCTGATGTCGGCATCAGCGTTGATAATGCCGTCGATGTAGCCAAAGAAGCGGCGGATATCATCCTAATGAAAAAGGGTCTTGCTGAAATAATGGACGCGGTAATCGAGGGTCGAAGAACCTTTGGCAATGCTATGAAGTACATGCTGATGAGTTTGTCATCAAACTTTGGCAATATGTTTTCAATGATTGGAGCTGCTTTATTTCTCCCCTTTTTACCGATGACAGCAGGGCAAATATTACTCAATAACTTTGTCTACGATGTAGCACAATTGTCGATCCCCTCTGATAATGTTGATTCAGAATATTTAGCCAAACCAAAGCAGTGGAATTTGAAATTTATTATTCGCTACATGTTAGTCTTTGGTCCGATTTCTTCAGTCTTTGATTTTTTTACCTTTTGGATACTGTATAGCTCAATGAACTTACAGGCTGGAGCCTTTCAAGCGGGCTGGTTCCTAGAGTCACTTGCCACTCAAGTCTTGGTGATTTATGTGATTCGAACTCGCAAGATTCCGTTTATTCAGTCCCGACCAAGCGGGCTACTAGCCCTCACAACAGTCTTAGCGGTTTTCTTTGCCTTACTAGTAGTTATGACTGGTTTAGGAGAGGTATTTGGCTTCGCTGTCTTAACTCTGCCAACAGTCCTGATGATTGGAGCGCTGGTACTTGCTTATTTAGTGATCGTAGAAGTAGCTAAGCAAATCTTCTATCGCAAATTTCATCAGCCAGATGCTTGAAATCCGATGACCTAAGCCTCTCTATACAAAAAAGCCACTTGTTAAAAGTGGCTTTTTTTAAATTAAGCTCGAAATTTGGCTACAATATCTGGTAGAACTTTGAGTAAAAGATCGACTTCGGAGCGAGTGTTATTTTTACCAAAAGTAAAGCGTAGCGAAGAACGAGCAGTTGAGTCTGATAGACCTAGAGCCAAGATGGCACTAGAAACTTTGCTAGTATTGTTAGCGCAAGCTGAACCGGTGGAGACGGCAATACCCGCTTCCATAGCGAGTGCCATTAAAATTGATTCGCCACTGGCACCAGTAAACGAGAGATGAGCATGAGCTGGTGAACTATTATCAAGATCAGTGTTTAAAATAATGTTGGGAATCTCCTTTTGTACACGACTGACAAAATAGTTTCTGAGCTCAGTGAGATGTTGATTGTTTTGCTCTTGATCACGCTGGACGATTTCTAGCGCCTTGGCAAGGCCGAGTACTCCTGGAACATTGATGGTACCACTGCGTAGATTGCGCTCGTGATGACCACCGTAAATGAGGGGCAAGAGTGGTACGGACTGCCTAGCGATCAAAGCGCCGACTCCCTTGGGCCCATAAATCTTGTGAGCTGATAGCGAGAGCATATCTAGCTTGAGCTCAGCAAAGTCAGTAGTGAAGAAGTTAATGGCTTGGGTAGCATCAGTATGAAAATAGAGCTTGGTAGCTGGCTTGAGACGCTTGCCCGTTGGCAAAGCTTGCCAAGCTTTGAATCTTTGTTCATTAACCTTTTCTATCAAGCGTCCGATTTGTTTGATTGGTTGAAGAGTGCCGAGCTCGCTACTCACATAGACGATAGAAACCAAAACGGTATTATCTTGAATAGCCGATTGCAAAGCTTCTAGCTCAACTAGACCTCTGCCATTAACTGGCAAATAAGTGAGTTCTGCGAGTCCCTGGAGCTCTAACTGCTTACAAGGCTCTAAAATAGCGTCATGTTCGAGAATGCTAGTGATGATATGAGGCTTATTGATACCATTGCCAGAGAGAGCCTTAACCAAACCAAATAAAGCTAAGTTATTAGCTTCTGTAGCCCCAGAACAGAAAAGTACTTCAGAGGGACTGACATTAAAAAATTGAGCAGTGGTAGCCCTGGCCTGATCAACAGCCAAAGCTGCTTCTTGACCATAGCCATGCACTGAGGAGGCATTGGCAAATTTCTCGCTAAAGTATGGCAAGATCGCTGATAGGACTTCTGGGTCGGTAGGCGTAGTGGCACTATGATCGAAATAAATCTTAGACATAGCCAATTATTCTTCGAGAGCTTCTACGGCCGTGACACCTGGCACTTCAGCTTTGAGCTGTGGCTCAACAGCTTCTTTGATGCTGATAGCTGCCATGGCACAGCCACTACAAGCACCGGTTAGACGCAAAGTAGCGACACCGGTAGCTGGATTAAAGCTAATAAACTCCATATTACCACCGTCAGCCTGGATAGCTGGCCGTAATTTAGCAAGTGAAGCCTCGATTTGTTCGGGAATAGTAGTCATAATGGTTTATACTATACTAATAATTATCTTTTATGTCAATAATTAAGGCGCTGGCTCAGTGGCTATAGACAAGTTATTAAAAAGTGATTTTAGACCACGATTAGCTTGCTTTTACAAGTTGAAAAAAGCCACTCAGCTTGTTAAGATATAGGAAATAATTTTAGCTTTGACGACATGGAGAGCTTGAGAGAAAAAATCGCCCCACAAAACCTAGAAGCTGAGACGTATGTGCTCGGCGCTTTACTGGTAGACAAAAACAGCATGATCAGAATTGCTGACATGCTCAGACCAGAAGATTTTTATAGTGATGCCAATGCCCTCGTCTACGGCACGATGCTCGAGCTCTATGCTAAGCATAGTCCGATTGACATTATCAGCCTCTCCAGCAAATTAACTGAGAAAAATAAATTAACGGAAGTCGGTGGTCGCAGTTATCTAGCGGGCCTCGCTAGCGCAATCGGCTCCTCGTCAAACCTCGAATACTATGCTCAGTTGGTGCAGAAAAAAGCGACATTACGTCGTTTGATTGACGCCGCTAATCAGATCTCTAACCTTGGCTATCAAGAAGACGAAGAACTAGATGCGATCTTGGATGCTGCTGAACAGAAGCTGTTTAATGTCTCACAAAATGTTTTGAAACAAAACTTTGCACCGATTGACAGCTTATTAACCAGCGCCTTTGATCGTATTGACGAACTGCATAAGCAAAGTGGTAAATTACGAGGACTACCAACTGGCTTTCACGAACTAGACAATCTCCTCGCTGGCTTACAAAACTCTGACTTAATTATTTTGGCAGCCAGACCGTCAGTTGGTAAGACTTCGCTAGCTATGGATCTAGCTCGCCAAGTGGCGATTAAAAATAAAAAAGCAGTAGGAGTGTTTAGCTTAGAAATGAGCAAAGAGCAGCTAGTAGACAGAATGCTCTGTGCTCAAGCTAATGTCAGCTTGTGGAAGATGCGCACTGGCAAACTCTCGGACAATGATGCTGAAGATGATTTTGCCAAGATCGGCCAAGCGATGGGTGAACTATCAGAAGCACCGATTTATATTGACGACTCCCCTGGCCTCAATATCATGGAGATCAGAACTAAGGCACGACGACTGCAGATGGAAAAAGGACTAGCCTTGCTAATCATTGACTACTTGCAATTAATGGAAGGTCGCGGTAAATATAAGGATAACCGTGTTAATGAAGTATCAGAAATCTCTCGGTCGCTCAAAATCATTGCTAAGGAATTGAATATTCCGGTAATCGCCCTGTCTCAGCTATCTCGAGCCGTGGAGCAATCCAAGCCAGCGATTCCGAAGCTGTCACACTTGCGTGAATCTGGATCTATTGAACAAGATGCGGATGTGGTAATGTTTGTCTACCGTCGTGGAGCGGATCGCAACTACGATCTCAACAATCTGACGGATGACGAAAAGAGTCACGCGACGATTTATGTAGCGAAGCACAGAAACGGACCAATTGGCATGGTCAACCTGCGCTTTGATGGTGACACAGTTAGCTTCAAAAATGATGCGAGTCTAAAAGGCATAGAAGCACCAGAATTTTAATAATTAATCAAATAGCATTATGTTTAACAAATTGAAACAAATCAAAGACCTACGTAGCCAAGCCAAAATGATGCAGAGCGCTCTTGCTAGTGAAACTGTTACTCATGAAAAAAATGGCATCACTATCACTATGGATGGCAATATGACTGTGACAAAAATCAGTATTGCTGACAAAAATCGTGATGATTTGGAAAAGTCTTTGGCTGAAGCTTATAACAGCACTATCAAAGAAGCGCAAAAAGTGATGGCTAAGAAGATGCAAGAAATGGGTGGACTAGCTAATCTTGGCGATTTACTCAAAGGTTAATTATGAGATATCCGGCCGTAGTCCAAAAGCTAATTGAACAACTAGCCCAGTGGCCAACAGTCGGACCAAAGACAGCGGAGCGCTTTGCTTTTTATCTCATCAAGCAAAGGCCAGAGTTTTTGAGAGCGCTTGCCCAAAGCCTATTGGACTTACAAGGACAACTGACTCAATGCCAAGTTTGTCACAATATCACCGTCGAAAATCCCTGTGCCATTTGCCGTGATCACAATCGTGAACGAAGCATCTTGTGCGTAGTGGCGGACAGTCGTGATCTAGCAGCGATTGAAGAAACTGGTCAGTATAAGGGCCTCTTTCATGTCTTGAATGGGACGATTAGTTCGGTAGCCAGCGGTCAACGTGAAGGTCTAACTATTAACCATCTACTAGAAAGAGTTGCCAGTCAAAGTATCAGCGAAGTGATACTCGCCTTTAATCCGGATATCGAAGGTGAAACGACCGCCCTTTATCTAATCCGAATGATGAATAGCACTAAAGTGCGTATCACTCGGCTTGCTAGAGGCTTGCCAGCTGGAGCGAGTCTAGACTATGCTGACCCAATGACACTCAGTCATGCCCTAAACTATCGTAATAATATTAAATAATTTTGTTCATTTACAAAGGAGTGCCCAATGATGACAAGCAAAGACTTTGAAGATGTGCTACAGACTATAGCGGCTCTAGACAAAGAATTTAATGACTACACTGATAAACTCTGTCAGTATTTACTAAGCTTATCTGGAGCTAAAACAAGTTACGGCTCGCCACTAAGTAGAATGAAGATAGTCGAAGATTTTGAGCAAAAAGCTAAGCTAAACAAGCAAGCAGTAGCTAAACTCATTGACCGTAACAGATTGATAAATGAAGAGCTACTAGGGATTTGCCAAGCAAACGGTGGAGAGATCAATGAAGTGGCTAGTAACTACTGCTATGTTGCAAAGAAAATACTCTGCGATTCTATTGACATGAGAGTACTAGTACTACAGCGAGCCTGCAAAACACAGGCATTAAAAATTATTGCCTTGAATACTTGGCCAGTGAGCATAGATCAAAAAAACCGCCTCAATTAAGGCGGTTTTTTCTTTGTCTAGTCAGATTATTTCTTGCTAGTCTTTTTGGCTTTTGGCTCAGCCTTAGCTCTGGTCTTTTTGACTGGAGCTTCAGCTTGAGCGATCTCTTCGATCAGTTCTTCAATTTCGTCATTGAAGACCTTAGGAGTAGCTGGGATATTGAGAGCCTTGATAATAGTATCAAGCTTAGCATGCAGAGAGCTAAACTGATCTTTACACTGGCAAGAACCACCAGACTTAGGAGCAGCAGAGCTACCACCACGACCGAAACAATTGTCACAGAAAACTGGCTTACCGCTGGTAGGGCGGAAAGGCACTTGGCAGCGATTGCCACAAGTGTCACAGCTAGCTGGGAACATTTTCTTTTCAGCGCGATCAAAGCTGTTGTAACGATCACGACCGAAATCACGATCATCATAATCGTTATCACGTTGCTGACCAAAACATTCACTGCAATAAACTGGTTTGTCACCAGTTGGGCGGAAAGGCACTTCACAGCTACGACCACAGTCGGAGCAAGTAGCACGGTGCATAGTCTTTTCACGATCGCCGCCGAAGCGCTTAGAGCCACCGAAGGAGCGATTTTCTCGTCTAAATTGTCCCATATTTATTAAAAAATTATTTATAAGCTATTAGTTCAGTTGGATCGCCAAATAGAGAAAATAGCTAATTAAGCGCAAAGTGAAGAATAGTAAGTCACTATTATCACATATTTTTGATAAAAAAGCAAGAGTGGCCTCGAGTGGCTAAAGCTTGAAGCCTAGTTTGAGTCTGCGGACCAAGAAATACAGGCCGATTAGCCCAAAAATTACCAAAACGATAAAACCAGCCAGTCCAGCTGAACGAATCAATAATTTACTACCGGTAGCAAAAATTAAGAGCCAAAAGGCATAAGAACCAGCATTAAAGGTAGCGTGCATAAAGGCAGTCAGAATAGTGCTGGTAGTCTTGAGCCAGACATAGCTAAGCCAGAGGCCAAAGGCCAGCAACATAAAGAAGCTAAGTGCTACAGCTGGCCAAGTAGCAGTCACCGAAGCAAAACCAAGCAGGCTGATAATAGCCAAGTGCCAGAGTGCCCAGAGAGTAGAGCTAATGACAATGGCCCTGACAGTGCCGAGTGGCGCAAGAGCTGGTAAAAGAAAGCCACGCCAGCCGATCTCTTCGCCGAGCGCTGGGATCATATTGATGATAGGAGCTAAAATAAATGTTAAAAGTGGCACAATGATAATGAGCAAAGGCGTTGGCAAAGGCAAGCTAGGCGCGTAGCTATCTAGAAAATTAGCCAGAGTCCAATTAGTCGGGATGATGAAGGCCCAGGTCAAGCCATAGTTAATAATAAAGCCCAGAGCAATGGTGGCGTAACTCTGAAGATAAAGCCTGAGTGGTCCCAGTCGCCAACCTAGATCATGAACTGGTCGATGAAAGAGTAAGCGCTGAACCAAGATCGCCGAAGCCGCTGGAATGAACATAGCGAGCAAAAGCAGTAACTGACGAATGATGGCACGATCAAGGCCACTCGCTAGATGAGCAAGGAAATACTGAGCGGCAAATAAAAAGACGGCTGTACCCAGAATAGTCAGTAGTAAAAAGATAATGATGGCGCGTCTGGTAATAGAAGCTAACATAGACTAATTGTAACAAGATTAAAATAAGCTTTCAATCATCACCAAAAACAAAAGACCCCACGAGGGTGGAGTCTTTTGTAAGATCAGGTGCTAATTAAGCACGAGAAACTTTGGTAGCGTTCAAGCCCTTAGGGCCTTGACCGACTTCAAACTGAACTTTGTCGCCTTCCTTCAAGCTGTTGAATTCTACACCTTGTAGTTCACTAGCATGAAAAAATAGATCGTCCTGACCGCCCTCACGAGCGATAAAGCCGAAACCACGATCTGTCAGTCTCTTGATATTTCCTAGTTCCATTTTAAATGCAATAAGAATTTGAATTAAAGACACAGTTTGAATTGCAATTTGAGTTCGACTACGCTTTTGCAAGACATGTGATAAGGTCAATATAGCACAGTTAAGCCAGAAAGTCAATGAAAAGAGCCTAAAACAGATAACTGTTCAAAAAATGGCTAAGTTTGACAAATAAGCTTGATTATTATAAGATTTTGAATAAAATCACCAAAAGACAAGTTTATATTTCGGGGATCGTCTAAAGGTAGGACAGCGGGTTTTGGTCCCGTCAATCGGGGTTCGAATCCCTGTCCCCGAGCAGAAAGTTATTTAGATAAAAGACCATCCTTGTTATGGTCTTTTATTGTGGTAGAATTAAACTGCAAAGCAAATGATTAATAAAAATATGGAAACAGCATACAAAGTCATTCTTTTTTATAAATTCATCAACTTAGATAATCCTGAGTCTGTTCGTGATGAGCAAAGAGCTCTATGTCAAAGCCTTAATCTCAAAGGCCGGATTTTGGTTGGCGTAGAAGGTATTAACGGCACATTGGAAGGCAGCTCAACTGACACCGATAAGTACAGACAAGCGATGGCGGCTGATAGCCGTTTTGCTGATATGGCGATCAAAGAAAGCGCCGGCACTGGCAAGGCCTTTGCCAAACTAAAGGTCAAAGTCAGAGAAGAAATAGTGACACTAGGAGCTGGGCGCTTTGATGTTGCCCGAGAAACTGCTCCAGAGCTAAGCGCTGAAGAACTAGCCGAGCTGTATAAAAATAATGATGATTTTGTAATACTAGACTTGCGTAATGACTACGAGGTCAAGGCTGGCTACTTTGACAAGACTGTTAATCCAGAACTGAGAAATTTCCGAGACTTAACAGCCAAGATCAAGGAGTTAGCTCATCTCAAAGATAAAAAAGTGGTATCGGTTTGCACTGGTGGTATTCGCTGTGAAAAGGCTACTTGCCTACTAAAACGAGAGGGCTTCAATAATATCTATCAACTCAAAAACGGTATTCATGATTATATGGTCAAATATCCGGGTCAAAACTTCAAAGGCACTTTATTTGTCTTTGATGATCGCATGGTGACCGATGTGGTGCCGGAAATTGCTAACAAGGTAGTGGTGGGCAGATGTAGTTACTGTGGCGCTGCCTCAGAAAGTTTTTATAATGATGACAGCTACAGCCCATCACTAAAGATAATTGCCTGTGAGCAGTGCTTTGCTATTAACGCCGCTAGCTTGCGTCCTGTAGTAGCCGATACTAAGCTTTAAATAGATGTCCGAACTAAAAACCAAAGCGACCAATATCAAGGCTGAGGCTTTGTTAGATAAAATTAGCCCAGAAGCTAAGCGCAAGGACGGATTGATGTTGCTGGCAATGTTTAAAAAAGTAACCGGTGAAGAACCGGTAGTTTGGGGTGCAAACATCATAGGCTTTGGACAATACCACTATAAATCCGAACGAAGCACTCAAGAGGGAGATTGGCCGCTAGTTGCCTTTGCAGTTCGCAAACAAAATCTGACACTTTATCTAATGTCTATCAAAGCTTATGAGGAGCTACTAGCCAAACTTGGTAAGCACAAAGTCAGCGTTGGTTGTCTTTATATTAATAAGCTAGCGGACACTGATCAGAAAGTTTTGCAGATATTGATCAAAAAAGCTTTTGTAAATAATAAAAAAACTCTCGGCAAATAAGGAGCTTAATTAATTTTGTCTCAGAGACAATGCCGGCAGAGTCCAAAAAACTCTAAACTATGACTATGGATAGCAAAGTTTTTTTCTTTGGCAATCTTTTTTTCTAATTTGACTAGATCTTGGTCAACAAAAACATCTTCGACACCTTGGCAATTATTACAAATTAAATGATGATGGTGTGCCAGACCAGCGATTTCGTAGCGTCGCTTATTGTCGCCAAAATTAATTTCGACGATAATCCCCCGCTCTAAGAGGAATTGCAATTCACGATAGACAGTAGTTTTGTTAACTGCTAGCTTTTGGTCGCTCAAAAAGTCTTGGAGAGCTTGAGCGTCCAGTGGTTTTTTGAGCTTGAGTAGCTCGCCAATTAAAAGCTCGCGAACTTTGGTTTTTTTGAAACCTTGGTCACTGAGCTGTTGTAAAATTGTTTGAGTATTTAGCATATAAAGATAGTTAAATAATACGCAACTCAATTGCGTTTGTCAATAATTTTGGTCAAATAAAAACCCGCCTGGTAGACGGGTGGTGAGTTAATCTAGCAAATCAGAATTCGCCATTGTTTTGATTGAATAAAGAAATGATGATAAGGACCCAGTTACAGACACCGGCTACAGCAATACTAGCTAAGAAGATAATTAAAAATACTTCATCAAACATCAATAACTCCTTTTTTGTTAAAAAACTAAATGATTATATGATTATAATTATGTCATATATTTATTATTTTGTCAAGCTATCAATGCCTAGAGTGTGAGAAAAATAAAATTGACGCAAGGACTGATTACCGCTAAACTAAGCCTATAATTTATATCTATGCAAATATTACTTCTGGACACTGAGACGACCGATTTACAAAATGCCAGACTGGTACAACTGGCTTACAAAGACCTGACTAGTGGTCAGATGGTTAATGAATTATTTAAAGCGCCGGTAGCAATTGGCTATGGAGCAATGTCTATTCATCATATTACCAATGAGATGGTAGCAGAGAAGCCAAGCTTTGCTGGTAGTGTCCAATATCAAGAGTTAGCCAGCTTAGCTCAAGCTGGAGTGATCATCGTGGCTCACAATGCGCCTTTTGATTTGCAAGTACTAAAAAACGAAGGTTTGAGCTTTCCGATTTTTATCGATACTTGTCGAGTAGCTCAACACTTAATCCCGAGCGAGCAGCACAAGTTACAATATTTGCGCTACTTCTTACAATTCCCACCAGTAGTCGCTGAAGCTCACGATGCTCTAGGCGATGTCTTGGTCTTAGAATTACTCTTTAATCATTTGAAGACCGTGGTGGCAGAAAAATTTGCCTTGGAGGAATCAGAAGCGGTCATTAACAAGATGATACAGTTGTCACAAGAACCACTTCTAATTAAGAGTCTGGGCTTTGGTAAGCACAAAGGCGTGCCATTGGAAGAATTGGTCATGAATGATCGTGGCTATTTGCAATGGCTCTATGATAATGAGAGTAAAAAAGCTGAGAACGAGCAAAATGCTAATTTAATTTATACGCTGAGATATTATCTAGCTTAATATGTCTTTTGAAACACGTTATCAAAATCTAAATGATGAGCAGAGACTAGCTGTCGACACGATCGATGGACCAGTGATGGTGGTAGCGGGTCCTGGCACAGGCAAGACAGAGTTACTGGGCCTGCGAGTAGCCAATATCCTGAGACAAAGTGACGCACTGCCGTCCAATATACTATGTCTAACTTTTACCGAGTCCGGAGCGAGTAATATGCGAGCGCGTTTAGTGGGCCTGATTGGTAATGAGGCTTACAAAGTAGCTATCCATACCTTTCATAGTTTTGCGCTCGACATCAGTCAACGTTTTCGTGAAGAGTTTTATGAAGCCCGACAAATGTCGCCAGCCGATGAAATCAGGCAAATCGAAACACTAGGCAGAATCCTAGCCAAAGCCCCCTACGGCGACGCGCTAGCTAGTAAAAATGAACAAGGCTTTGTCTATCTCAAAAGCGTCAGAGATCGAATCAGCAAATTAAAAAGAGCCGGTCTAACGCCGGCAGAGTTTGCCATGATTTTACAAAGTAATCTAGCGAGTTACGAACAGATCGAAAGCTTGCTACTGCCGGTCTTTGATAGCACTGTTTCCAAAAAAACTCGTGAAGCGATACCGGAATTACTAGCCGAGCTAAAATCCTTACCGAGACAAGGGTCAGCGATTAGTCATAGCAGCTTACTGGATTATACTGAGCTCTTAATCGTTAGCCTGGAGCTTGCTTACACCGAAGCAGTTGAAGAAGCTAACACCAAGGCTCTAACGGCTTGGAAAAATAGCTGGTTTAAAAAAGACACTGATAACAAAGAGCTACATCTGAAAGACAAGCATCAGCTGAAGAGAAACTTGTCGCTTGCTGCCGTCTATGCCGAGTACCAACAAATCATGAACGCGGAAGCTTGCGTGGACTTTGATGATATGATCATGGATTTGATTCAAATCCTGATTAAAAAACCCGGCCTAATGGCCGAACTCCAAGAGCAGTATCAATATATCTTGGTTGATGAGTTTCAAGATACTAACGAAGCTCAGATGAGGATTATAAATCTACTTGCTGATAATCCAGTCAATGAAGGTCGTCCCAATCTGATGGTAGTCGGTGATGATGATCAGGCGATTTACAAATTCCAAGGTGCGGAACTAAATAATGTTTTGCAATTTCAAAAAACTTATCCAGCCACCCAATTTATCAGTCTCAATAAAAACTACCGTTCAACTGCGCCGATTGTAGATTTTGCTCAGATTATCATCAAGCAAGGTCAAGAAAGATTAGATAAGCATTTGCCTGAGCTGAAGAAATTTTTACAAGCCGCCAATAGCCAGTTGCGTCCCGGCCAAATCAAAGTCTTGAGCTTTGACACAGTCACTCACGAATATAGTTATTTGATCGAGGAGATCAAAGCTCAATTAGCAAAGGGTACGCCAGCTACAGAAATTGCCGTCATTGCCCGCAATCATCGTCAGCTACTCGGTCTAGTACCGCAATTGCAGGCAGCTGGCATAACTATCGCCTATGAAAAACAACGCAATGTCCTCGAAGAAGAACATATTATTCAATTAATTAATCTGGCTAAATTAGTACAGGCTCTTGCCAGTGAGGGACTCGCCTACGCTCAAGAACTACTGACTGAAGTAATTGGCTATAAGTTTTGGGGCCTAGCACGCAAAACAGTTTGGCAACTAGCTATTGAAGCGAGTGAGCATCGCAAAGATCTCAGCAAGGGTCGCTGGCTCGACGCTATGCTCGCTAACTCTGATCCAGACCTGGTAGCGCTAGCCGAATGGCTACTAGAACTCGCTGCTCGAGCCAAGACTCAGAGTCTAGCGCAACTACTTGATGAACTGATCGGACCAGAACAAGAGACAGTAGAGTTTAGCTCGCCTTTTCGTCGTTATTATTTTAATCGTGAGAATTACCAAAAAAATCCAAGCGCCTATCTAGACTTTTTGGCAGCCCTCAATAGCTTTGTTAATAGGATTCGTAGCTACGCTAATACAGTTGACTCACCGAGATTACAAGACTTGATTGACTGCGTGGCGGCACACCAAAAACACGGCGTCGCCATCACTGATACTAGTCCAAGCCTAGGCGGCGAACAAGCTATCAATCTACTGACTGCTCACAAAGCTAAAGGCCTAGAATTTGACACAGTCTTTGTAGTTAATTGCCAAGAAAATATCTGGACTAAAGGGCAAAAAAACGAGCTCATAGCATTCCCCAAAAATCTACCGATTGATCCAACCGCAGAAAGTATGGATGACTATTTGCGATTATTTTTTGTGGCAATCACCCGTGCTCGTAGGCAGCTCTACTTGACTGGTTACCGAGCCGAAAACAATGGTAAAGAGGCTCTAGGTTTGCCGTTTTTGGCACCAGATAATTTTAGCCAGTTTGCTCATCAACTAGATCTGAGCGAACAAAAAATAAATCAAGAGTCATTGATTACTAGTCTAGCAATGATCAATGCACCGGCGCCAATTAATTTACAAACTGACGAAAAAGCTTTGCTCGCTCCCCTGCTCGAACATTATGCGATGAGTGTGACCCATTTGAATAATTTCTTGAATGTGACTCAAGGCGGTCCGCACAGCTTCTTGGAGCAAAACTTATTACATTTTCCACAAGCTAAAAGTGTTTTTACTAGCTATGGCACAGCGATGCATGCGACCATTGAAGCAATCTATCATCATCTCAAAACCAGAGAGGCCCTACCAAGTCTAGAAGAAGTACAAAACTATTTTGCTGAGAAACTAGGCAAAGAAAAAATGTCAGAACTGGATTATAAAGATTATTTAGCCAAGGGTCGAGAAGTTTGGCAGAGCTACTGGATGCAAGCCAAACAGAGAATAGCCAAAGAACACTGGATTGAAACTGATTTTAAACAACAGCAGGTAGTGGTTGATGGGGTTTTGATTACCGGTAAGATTGACAAGATTGTCGTCGATGAAGAGTCCAAAATGATGCGGGTCTATGATTTTAAGACCGGCAATCCAACTCAGAATTGGCAAGGTCATGATGAGAAGGAAAAAATCAAGCTCCATGGCTATAAACGACAACTGGCTTTCTATAAACTACTGGTCGAAAATAGTCGAGACTACCATCAGTATCAAGTAGCTGAAGGAGCGCTGGAGTTTCTCAGTCTGAGTAATCGAGGCGAGATGATAGTACTCAATCACACTATCACCGAGCCAGAGCTAGAGAGATTAAAGACTCTCATCAAAGCAGTTGATCACAAAATCAGATCCTTGGACTTTCCTGATACTAGTCACTATGAACAGTCACTAGCTGGCATGATAGCCTTTGAAGATGATTTGCTCACAGGGCTCAGCTAAAGCTGAGAACATAAAAACACGACTTACTAGTAAGTCGTGTTTTTAATTGATCAAGAAGTAGCTTAGCGAATGTAGTAAGTAATACCCATTTCCATTACTAGTTCATTGTCAGCAGTATTGATCTGAGGAGTGGAGCCGGTATTGATAGCGCCAGCATTCATACCGCCCTTGCCGTAATCCATGACATTGCCCTGACCGGAGATGAAGTTTTCGTACCAGCCACTGATTTTGTCGAGCCTAACCCGAGCAGTCCTAGCTAGATCAAGGCCTTTTTTCTCAGCGTCCTTGAGAGCGAGCACACGAGCCTGCTGCTTCAAGTCCTCTAGATTGGAGGCATCAAAGACCACACCGTTGACTTGGTTAGCACCGGCCTTGGTGGCTTCGGCAATCACCTTGGTTACTAAATCCTTGTTGGTGTTGAGATTTTTGACTTTGATAGCGAGTTGTTGATTGGCATTGTAGCCGGAGACGACAGAGATATTGTCTTTGAAGTCGTATTGAGTGTAGAGAGAATAGTTACTGGTTTTGATATCAGCCTCAGTTATGCCGAGTTTCTTGACAGCTTCACTGATAGCAAGGATCTTGGCGTTGAGTTGGTTGAGAGCGTCTTCAGCCTTGGCAGTTTTGTCGATTTGAACGCCGAGATTGATAGTCGCTTGATCGGGCTGATAAACAATACGACCCTGACCAGTGACAGTGACCTGACGATATTGTTGATTGACGATACGATCACGGAGAATAGCAAAAGAAACAATGGCACCAATGACTAAGATGGCGATGATAGCCACTAAATGACCACGACTAGCACCGCATAGATTACCCCAGCAGCAATCACTGGAAGTATTATTGTTTTTCATAATTAAATAATTAAAGCTCTCATCAAGCTGATGTTTTAATAAGTTGCCTTGATTATAGCATTTTTGTGTTAGTCGGACAATCTTTAGAAAAATAGATACTTGTTTACCATGGCTCGGTAAACACGATAAGGCTTGGGGCCGACAGCCGCCTGACCATTGATAAAGATGGTAGGAGTACCGTAGAACTTGGTGGTCTTAGCTTCGCTATATTGAGAACGCACTTGGTCGAGAGTAGCCTGATCGAGAGCACAAGACAATAGAGCCTGGCCATCAAGGCCGAGATTGCTAGCGAGAGTGGCGACAAATTCTGGCTTATCTAAATCGGATTTACTAGCCGCAAACATCTGCTCATTCCAAGCCCAGAACTTTTCGGGACTAGATTTATAAACACAGTTACCAAAGGCGGACATAAAAGTCTCGGACTCACCTGCTTTGACTGGAAAATGAATAAAAGTAAAGTCTAGGTTATACTTGGCAACTAATTTGGCAATATCAGGATAAACAGCACGGCTGTAGTCACATTCATAACAAGCGATCATGACCAATTTGTCTTTGGCACTTTCATTTTGACGAGGGAAAAGCGAAAGGTCGAGACCAGCTAGAGTCAGATCAGACTCAGTAGAATTAACTAAACTGCAAGTCTCGCTATCCTGCATACTAGAAACTTTGTTATTGGTGCCACTAGGGTCAAAGGCACAAAAACTAGTCGAATTAAGGCCGTTGCAAGAACCGTAGAGATAGTAGCGATAGATACCTTGAGCAGTCCATATAGTGCTTGCCACCATAGCGATCATAAAAATCCAAGCAAAGACCTCGAAGTATTTGTTAAACATTTTAGCTGCCCAAACGCTGCGACCAAGTAGACGAGCTAAAATCTGACTGCGTACTTGTTCACTAAAACCAGTGTTACAAGGCCTGAGCGTGACTCGACGAAAAACGCAATCGAGGGCTCGCCTAGCATACTCACGATGCGTAGCGCTAAAAATACCAAGGATAGAAAAAACCACGAGGGCAGCGACACAAAACATAGATTAGAAAATTTGATTGATTTTAGTAAGAGTTTTAATAAACTGCTCCGCCTCCTCCATAGTATTGTAAAAGGCTAAAGAGACGCGGGCGCTACCGGTAAGTTTGTGAGCATGAAACCAAGAATGCACACAGTGCTGGCCAGACCTGATCATAATACCAGACATATTGTCGAGCATCAAAGCGATTTGATGAGCGTCAACGCCGTCAAAATAAAAGGATAGCACGCCGCTACGCTGACGCGGGTCCTCTGGGCCAATCAAACGGAACTTAGCTAGCTTCTGAACTTCGCTAGTCAAATAATGATTGAGCTGATACTCATGTTCACGAATGGCGCTGAAGTCCAGAGCCGAGAGATAGTCAATGGCTGCTCCCAATCCCAGTAAGCCAGCATAGTCCTGCAGACCAGCTTCAAAGCGCTCCGGAACTGGTAAAAACTTGTGATCAGTATAAGTAACTGACTCAACCGTGTCACCGCCAACTAGAAATGGTTCGAGCGAATTAAGTAAAGATGCTTTGCCGTAGAGTACGCCAGTGCCAGTCGGACCAAGCATCTTGTGACCTGAAAAAGCTAGATAATCGAGGTCTAGTGCACGGACATCGAGGCGCTGATGAAGCATAGCCTGAGCGCCATCGACAAGCACTTGGGCGCCAGCACTATGAGCGAGGCGAATGATCTCAGAGATTGGCACAGTGACGCCGTCGAGGTTGGCCGTGTGACCAATAGCAACGAGTCTAGCACCGGTAATGACTTGAGCGAAATGGTCGAGGTCAAAAGTGTTATCAGCTCGCGAAGGCAAGACTTCTAAAGTGGCTCCAGTTTGCTGGCAGAGTAGCTGCCAAGGAACGAGATTAGAATTATGTTCTTTGTCAGAAACCAGAATCCGATCAGTAGCCTTGATGCCGAGGCTACGAGCAACTAGATTGATGCTTTCGGTAGTATTACGAGTAAAAATGATTTCTTCTTCGCTTGATGCGTTAATGAACTTAGCGACTTTGGCGCGGACAGCTTGAACTTTTTGGCTAGCTAGTTGGCCAAGATGATGAGAACTACGACCGACACAAGCTGGGTAGTCACGATAATACTCAGTCATAGCGTCAATGACGAGGCTGGGTTTCAAACTCATGCAAGCATTATCAAAATAAATCTGACGAGCAGAGTCGGGACGAGTTAAAAGTGGGAAGTCCTGACGGACTTGAGAAGTGTTAAACATGGCCTTAAATTAGCATATTAAATAGAGAAAAACAAGTTACAGCAGGAAATAAAAAGCCCGTTTCCTCAGAAACGGGACTAGTTAAAAAATTTTAGTTTAAAAAGATAACCGGCCTAACCAGAAAGTCTGATTCGACTAGGCTCATCTTAAAATTGTAGCTATAACCTAGGTTATTAGCACAGATAGCTTGATTGCCCCATAACCCACCCTGAACTGTTTCAGGAAACCAAGTAGTAGTTTCTAAGTCCGGATAGCTGTGATGTGCTAGTAATATACAAGCACAATAAATAAGGTACTCACTGTAAGTCATGACAGCTCTGCCTTCGGTGAACTTGGTAGTAGCGGGTAGAACTGCTAGCCAGTAGGGTTCACTTGGACGATTAGTGCTGCGACTGGGCTGGTATTTGGGGTATATAGAATAATGACTGAGACGGCGTTGTAGTTTTTCTACATTAGCCGTATCGACAAAAATCATCTGACACTCGTCCCCGTAAATGGAGACTGGGGGTATTGGATAATCAAAAGGATTATCCTTGATTCTGAACTTAGCATAAAAGCTTTTTGTTAAAGCCTCATCTAGATCAGAATAAGGCTCGCTAACAAGCAGTGGATTATGCCGACCAATCAGATAGTCGATGGTGGCTGTCATAAGCCCTCCAAAAATTGTTAAACAACAAGAAAGATTAATGCCATTAGCATAGCATAAAAAGTTGCAAAAGGCAAATAAAAACACCTCAATTGAGGTGTTTCATTGGAGCCGTCACGGGGATTTGAACCCCGGACCCCCACCTTACCATGGTGGTGCTCTACCAACTGAGCTACAACGGCCTATTTAAATTATGCGGGCTGATCACTGACCAAGTCACGGATCTGCTCTTTGATGTCTTTGAGCTTTTTATTACTTGGATTAGAAGCTTCTAGCTGGCGACAAAAAATAGCAGCCCTAGAACCATCTTTAGTCATTATACACAAATCTATAATTTTATCAAGATATTTGGGATTGGCTGGTTCTATAGCCAAAGCTTGCTCTAAATAATCCAAAGCCCGGTCGTTTTCGTTAATTTTTTGATAAACACTGGCTAAACTATAATAGTTTTTGGCTAATTCCGCCTGAGGCAAAGCATCTTTATCATGTTTCAAAAGCTGATTTTTGAGCTTAATGACATGCAAAAGAGTTTGTTCGGCGTCTTCGTTATTTTCACGAACAAAGTAATTATCAGCTAGCAGCTCGTAGGCCTTGAAGTTCTTTGCATCTAGGCCAATGACTTCGATGTATTTGTGCTCAGCCTTGACCAACTCGTCTTTACGAGTTAAATCTTCGGCTTCAGCGAGCAGAATGTCGACTTGCTGATCGAGATCGTATTTGGTTTGTACGACGATTTTGGTGTGACTTTGCTGAAGATTAACTAACTTATCATAGAGCAAATGAGCCTTGTCAGCAATGAAATGACCGATTGGCGCCATAAATTTGAGAAAATAGCCAAAAAAACGACTTAGATCTCGTTTAAACTTATCATGGAGGATTTTTTGTTTGAGCTCGGCTTGGCGTTCAGCATTAATTTGTTCGATATTAATGCTCGCAAGCAAAGGAAACTTGCGTAAAACAATAGTTAAAATTAGCAAAAAACTAATGACTAACAAGCTCCAAACAATGATATTAAGAATCATAGGACTTTAGTGTAGCTGATAAAACAGGCACTGGCAATAAGTATTTTTTATTTAATATTAGCTATTTTATAGAAATTACTAGCTGATAGCGAAGCGCCGCCGATCAAAAAACCGTCAATTTCTGACTCGGCTAGGAGACTGGCTGCATTATCAAGATCCACACTACCACCATAAATAACTTTGATTTTGGTGTTTGCACCCAAGATTTTGGTGGCAACACGACGAATTAACTGATGAATAACAACAGTATCAGCGGCTTTACTGACTTTACCAGTGCCAATCGCCCAGATTGGCTCATAGGCTATCACTAAGGAGTTATTTTTGGCTAATTTCAGGCCCTTGAGAGCTCGTTGGACTTGACCAGTGATAAAAGAGGCACTACGACCGGCTTTGCGCTTAGCCGCATCCTCACCGACGCAAATAATAGGGGTTAGACCAGCATCTAGGGCGCTCTGGGCTTTGGCATTGATCATACGGCAAGACTCAGCTAAATACTGACGACGTTCACTGTGACCGAGGATGACATGAGTACAAGCAAGTGAGCGGAGGCTGGCGGCAGAAATCTCACCCGTGTAAGCACCTTTGAGAGTCCAAAAAGCGTCTTGAGCACCGAGTGATAAAAGTGAATTTTTGAAGTTAGCGGCTAACTGAGCTAGTGGTAAAAATGATGGGCAGACTACAACTTGGTTGGGAGATTTTTTGAAAAGCTTGAGATAATCCCCTCCCAGCTTAAGAGACTCAGCACAATCAAGATTCATTTTCCAATTGGCGACAATTAATTTATTCATATAATTTTAATTAGTGTCTTTAAAATACCAATGTAATAATTTGGCAGTTTCGCTAAAACGAGCCTTGATGGTGCCTGCACCGAGAACCACACTAATCACCTCTTGCTCGTGATTACTAAAATTACCAACAAAGCAGTAGCCAGCCTTGTCAACATAACCAGTTTTACCGCCTAGGATTTCAATAGTGCCTAGATCACCGCCCAAGAGATCGTCAGTGCTGTAAATACGTCGTTTGGTATCTGGCAAAAGAGTAAGATCATAGCCCTTGGTCAGGACTGCAGCTCGGATGTCGCTATGCAAAAAAGCCTGACGAGCAAAAACACTAACCTCAGCAGCAGTAGAGACGTTGCCGGACGACAAGCCGGTCGGGTCAGTAAAAACAGTTTCGACTAGACCCATAGAGACAGCTCGTTGATTCATACGATCGACAAATTGTTCTTCGGACAAGCCAGTTAGATTAACCAAGGCAATAATAGCAGCATTATCAGAAGCGACTAGAGCATCATAAAAAAGGTCACGAGCAGTGATGCGTTCGCCAGCCTTGATATTGGGAGTAGCGCCTGGACGAGCGTCAGTGGCACGCACAGTGTAAACAGTTTCCCAACCTGGATTATTATCAACAAAAACTAAAGCAGCCATGAGCTTGGAGATACTAGCAATAGCGTGTTGGTAATCAGCGTTTTGTTCAAAGAGTCGTGCGCCAGTTTGAGTATCGATGAGAATGGCACTCGTGGCTTCGATAACTAATTCGGGCTCAGAGCTAATCTTTTCACCAGCGACAGCGGAGGCAGCGACTTTCCAAGGTCCTTTGTGAGGGATTGGTAAAGCAGAGTTAGGATCAAGAGCGCCAGAACGCAAAACTGCTAGCTGATCCTGAACCAAGTGCTCCATGCTGGCCATGGTAGTATTGATAAAATAACGATCCAAAGCAGAAGCCAGAAAAAAATTATGACCAAAAGTGATTTGAAGCAAAGACACAAAACTAATTAATAACGTAGAAATCATATTAATCAGTAGTAGTTAGAGTCTCTAGATCAGACTGTGCGACTGACTCAGCTGAGACATCGTCGTGACTTAAAAATTTGGCAACAACAGTGTCGTTATGCAAGCGGTCATAGTCAGGCAACTGTTCCAGTGAGCTAACACCAAGGAATTTGAGGAAATCAAAAGTAACTTGATAGTAAGTATCGCCGTCTTTTTTATCGCCTCTAGATTCGACTAAACCTCGCAAGAGTAAATTGCGTAAAATCATCGAACAATTAATGCCGCGAATACGATCTAAATCAGCTTTAGCAATCGGACCACGATAGGCAATGATGGTCAGAGTTTCCAAGCTAGGACGACTGAGATCACTATTGATTTCTTGATCCAAGAACTTTTTAATCAATTCAGAATTGTCAGTCTTGGTCACTAACTGATACTTACTGTTGTTATGCAGAAGAGCTAAGCCAGAGTCAGCGGCAGCATAACGCTCAGTCAAAACTAGGAGCGCAGCTTCTAAATCGGCGTTAGTCGCCCCAGTCAAGTCAACAAGCTGTTTAAGTGCCACAGGCTTGGCGCTGACAAAAAGTAAAGATTCAAGTTGTGAGGATAGATTGGTCATAGATCATTAAAAATCTGGACTGTAAGTTAGAGTAATTTTTGAACTTCGATCTCTCCAAAAGTAGCGACTTGCTCAATCAATACTTCTCGCTGTTTCATTAATTCGAGAATAGCGAGAAAGCCAACAATGACTTCGGTTTTGGATTTAGCTTTGCCAACAAAATCACGAAAGAAGAAATTAATCTTTTGAGTGAGAATCTTTTTGACCTCATTCATCTTATCATCAATATTGACATGTTCAATGATAGTGCCGACGCCTAGTTCTTCTACTGGTTTGAGACGAGCATAGACTTCATAACAGATATTTGGCAAATCCCCTAGCATCAGAGTCTTGGGTGGTGTAAAAGAGTCAAGCAAGAGTGATTGCTTACTAAACTCTCGCCCAAACATGCTTTTTTGGCTGCCGATCAGCTGACTAATGAGCTTGGTAGCATCCAAAAACTCTTTATACATCTTGATCTGAGATTCAAAGTCATCAACTTCTTCATCTTCGCTAGGATAGAGGTAGGGTAGCAGTGCTCGTGACTTAAGCAAGAGCAACTTGGCGGCAACAACTAAAAAATCAGCAATATGTTCAGGATCAATATCGACACTGGATTTAATGTAAGCAATGTATTGATCAGCAATTTTAACCAAGCTGACCTCGGTGATATCCAACTTGTCATCTTCGATCATTTGCAAGAGCAGATAGAGCGGGCCTTCGAATTTGTCGATCTTGATAATCATTGAGCCTGTTTATTATAACACAGCAAAGCGCGCTGTCTATTGGTGATTTATTTGATGGGAGTGATAATGGGAGCTTCGGCAGATTTGACAAGTACTAGATCAAAACAATCTTCACCGGCCTGATGATCCCACCTTGGTTCCGAGTAATTAAACTTATCAGAACGGTCGGTAGCGAGCTTAAAGTTAGCGCAGAGCTGGTAACTCTCAGCTGTCAAAACTTGATAACGGTAAGCTTGACTAGAATCATCAGTCAGACTCTCCTCTCGGAGGTAGATACCAGCAGAATTAACGAGCACTGAAAGATCTACGGGCAACTGCTTATTGGCAGCGTAGTATTGATTAATAGCGCTATCAATAGTCATCAAGTCGCTAAGAGTGTTTTGATCTTGGCGCTGGCTACGCACCACACTTGGCTTATCCATGACACAAAGAGCAGAAACAAAGATGCCGGCAATGATAGCCAAACTAGCGATCCAAAAAATTCTGCGAACCAAATCAGTGCTAGCAACTTTGTCTTTGCGAATATCATAAAAGTAATAACCAAAGACTGAGCCGGCAATCAGCAAAATAGTTAGAGTTTTGAGAATAGCTTTGAGAGTTAACTCACCGTTTAAAAAGCTAGTGGTGGTCATGATCAACCAAACGAGAATAACGACACTGGAAATAAAGATGATCAGATAAGTTAGCCAACGACGGATTGGAGCGGCAAGCGCGATGTCTTTTTTAACTAGACCTTGATTAATGAGCATCTGCATCCAGTAAAAAACTGGGGTCGCAAAGATAAGCGAAGCGATAGCAAAACGGATCATTTCTTGACTAACGCTGTCAGAATAATTACTGAGAGTATCCGGAATAAAGTGATTGATTAATTGAAAGACAATGATACCACTGTTGATACTGACAAAGATCAGTGCCACTAGTGACAAGAGATAATAAAAAGCGTATTTGGCATTATTATTCATATAATTAAATTAAATATAAAATCTTTTAATCAAAGGATTGAGTCGGGTGATAATTTCGTAAGCAGAAGTCTCCGCCCTGTCAGCCAAGTCAGTAGCACCGATGCAACGAGTCCCCTGAGTCCCGATTAAGACAACTTCATCACCGACAGCACTATGACTAACTCGAGTTAAGTCAATAATCAACATATCCATAGAAACTCGGCCAAGGACACGGGCATATTGACCATTAACTAGAACTCGACCAATGCTAGAGAGACTACGATCATAACCATGCCAATAACCAACGGGCAAGATACCAATAACAGAATCGCGCTCCAAGCGCTCAGTAAAATCATAACCTACTCGACTGCCAGCTGGAACACTTTTGATCTCGCTAATAACAGTCTTCCAAGACAGTATAGGCCTGAGCGTTAGATGGTCATTCATAGCTGATTCAACTTGTAGCGAAGGCCAGAGACCATAGAGTCCAATACCGACACGGACCATATCTAGATGTGACTGAGGATAAATAAGGGTGCCCGCGCTAGCAGCAGCATGCCTAATGACTGATAAACCGCGTCTAGCAAACTCTGCGGTAATTATAGCAAACTTTGCTAATTGTTGCTCTGTATCATCAGCAAAGGCAGGGTTTTTGGCAGCAGCTAAATGTGTAAAGACGCCTTGGACTTTAACTTGTGGTAATTCATCAGCTAAAAAATCTAAGACTTTGTTAAGATCAGCAGGAAAGAAGCCTTGACGACACATGCCAGTATCAAACTTGAGATGGATACTTAAATCTTGATCAGACAACTGACGCAAAGCAGAGAGAGCTTCAAAACTAGAAATAGTTAAACTAACTTGATGAGCGACAGCTAGAGCTAATACACTTGGCAAAGTATAACCAAGAACCAGAATAGGTTTAGTGAGTCCAGCTTGACGTAGTTTGACGGCTTCGATGATCGAGTCAACCATCAAATAATCAGCACCGAGTCGAGATAATTCAAGCGAATAATCAACTAGCGAATGACCATAGGCATTGGACTTGGTGACAGCAGCAAGTAAGCAAGAGTCAGCCAAGAGATCACGAAACATGTGATAGTTGTAGCGCAAATGATCACGATCAATTTCTATCCAAGTCCGCAACTTAGCTTTTTCATTAACGATTGACATGGCGATGACTCAAATAAAGATAGTCTTTGACAGTATTAATCAGACCCTTTTCAGTCCTCGTCACATGATCAAAAAAAGGCGTGAGCGAAGCTGGGAAATCCTCAGTCTCCGCTAGAGCGACAGTTAACCGAACTGGGCTACGAGAGTCGCTCGCTTTGAGCTGATAAAAATAACCAAGAGCGGTGTAGAGATAAGGATCGGTCGCTCGCCCATCAAAGAGTAAAACTAGAACTTGAGCCTGCTCAAGATCGGAGAGATCAGGGTTAATCGAAACCTGCGTACCGATGCGTGTAAATTCATCAGCCCAGCGGTCTAGCCAGCCTTGTTCGCGTTGATTTACCTGAGAGCCAAGAATAGCGATCCGCATAAAAATCCTTACTTTAAATTGACACCAATTTCTTTGAGTTGTTCAGGACTAACTTCATTAGGACTGTCCATCAAGAGGTCACGACCTTGGCCGTCCTTAGGGAAGGCGTACATATCACGAATACTATCCCAGTCATTGAGGACCATGATGAGACGGTCAAGACCTGGAGCGTTACCGGCATGAGGTGGAGCACCATAACGGAAGGCATTGATCATGCCACTAAACTTTTGATCAACCTCCTCCTGACTGTAGCCAGCAATGGCGAAAGCCTTGTACATTAGCTCAGGATTTTGATTGCGAACAGCGCCCGAAGAAATCTCAAAACCGTTTAAAACTAAGTCGTATTGATAAGCCAAGATCTCCAAAGGATTTTTTTGGATTAGAGCCTCGAGGCCACCTTGAGGCATGGAGAAGGGATTGTGACCAAAGTCGACGGCCTTGCCTTGTTTGGCAGCTAGACTCCCCTCCTCAACGGCTTCGTACATTGGATAGTCAACGATCCAACACCAAGCAGCCTTGGTATTATCAAGCAGATTTAAGCGGCTAGCCAGATCAAGACGTAGAGTGCCCATAGCGCCACAGAGCTTGAGCCAAGGACCAGCACCAACCAAGACGGCATCACCAGACTTGGCACCGATAGTGTCAAGGAAGGCTTGGAACTTATGCTCACCAATGAATTTAGTCAGACTAGACTTAATGCCTTCATCAGTGATCTGAACATAGGCAAGTCCCGCTAGACCTTTTTTCTTGGCAAGTTCAACTAATTCATCAAAAACTTTACGACTGAAGCTGGCGCCAGTTGGAACGACTAGAGCATGAATAGCGCCACCGCTAGCGGCAATCTCATCAAAGACTGTGAAGCCAGAATTAGCGAGTAGCGGTGTGACGGCCTGAATGGATAAATCAAAACGTAAGTCCGGCTTGTCAGAACCGTAGCGTGTCATTGCCTCACGCCAAGGCAAACGACGGAAAGAATTATCCGCTTCTAAATTAATGATGCTTTTGTTAGAAAACTTTTCAGTCAACTCAATCATTAGTGGCTCCATGATCCCAAAAACGTCATCTTGACCAGCGAAGCTCATCTCCATGTCGAGTTGATAGAACTCACCGTAATGACGATCGACACGAGTGTCTTCGTCACGGAAGCAAGGCGCAATTTGGAAATACCGATCAAGACCACCAACCATTAGGAGCTGTTTGAATTGTTGTGGTGCCTGAGGTAGAGCATAAAACTTACCTGGATATAGTCGAGATGGGACAAGGAAGTCACGAGCGCCTTCTGGTGAAGAGTTAGCTAGAATCGGGGTCTGAACTTCGGTGAAGCCATGACTATGGAAATAAGCACGGATCTGAGTAAAATAGCGATCTTTGACAGCCAGCATCTCCTGAAGCTTCGGACGACGGAGGTCAAGGAAACGATACTTGAGACGTAGAGATTCACTCACCTCACCTAATTTGTCATCATTATGGATTTCAAAAGGCAAGACTTCAGCGACGCTGAGAATTTCTAGATTATCAACTCGGACTTCGATCTCACCAGTAGCCAGCTTGGGATTGATCATTTTTTCAGGTCGCAGTGCTACAACACCTTTGACTTTGATGACCCATTCATGCCGTAATTTACAAGCCTCAGCAAAGCTAGGATCAGTGTCATTCCAAGAAAGCTGAGTGAGGCCATACTTGTCACGCAGGTCAATAAAAAGCAAAGAGCCAAGATTGCGATAAGAGGCTACCCAACCAGATAATTCAACGATTTGGCTAAGATTAGATTTATTTAACTGTCCACAGGTATGAGTTCTCAGCATATGATTGAAGGGTCTTTTCGCTTTAGTTTTAGTAAAAATTATTAATTTAGCTTAGCAAAAGTGGGCTTTTTTTTCAAGATTGACGAGCTAGTCAAGATGACGCATAATGGAAACTCGTTCTTTTGGCTAGTAACATCTTTGGGGGAATTAATGAACTCACAAATAGAGGAAACTCGTTTGAATAATTTGCAAGAGCAGTTTGTAGTAGAAATGATTACAAATAGAACCTTGCGAAGCGTCGTATTAAAAGAAAGCTCATTATTCTGGCACTACAAAAAAAATCGACTTATTAAAGCCGACGAAAGAGAATTGAGGACCTTTGTGTTAGTACGGATTGATGACAAAAATTCGAGGCCCATCAGGTCTAATCGAGTTGAACAATTCAGATCAGATAGCTACTTACTGTTACAGCTATCCGACCAAGGCGTAACAAACTAATTGTTACGCTTTTTAATTGGCCAAAGTGTTAGCTAATTCGTTAATGAAACGAGCCTGAACTTTGGTCAGGCGTGGTGCGCCGAGATAGAGCTGATCAAGCAAGTTTTTAATTGAAAGTAGCGTCGAAGCAGGAAAGCGCAGACTGAGACTGTCCCAGTCTAAACCGGCGCCGAGCAAGCTATGTAATTTGATAATATAGAGATTAACTAAAGCTTGATAATAGATGGCGCTGGCACGAATAGTATTAAAAACGGTTAGTGAGTGGCTAAGCAGGGCGTAGAGCTTGAGATCAGCTTGATTGACTTCTACTTGACGATTGAAGTTAGTCAGCCAAACACCCACCCAAAGCAATTTATCCAAATCTTGCTTGAGATGATAAAAACAATCCAGCGTACGAGCAGATCCAACATAGGACAGACTGCGACCGTTAATAATCATTAGAGAGGCCCGATTGGCTGGCTCTAGGTGGCCAGCGAGTTTGGAGCTAGATTTCTTGAGACCACGAGCAACCAGATCTAATTTACCTTGCTCACGAGTATAGATACTGAGACGACTGTCGGACTCGCGCCAGACTTGTCTAGTCAAAATAATGCCTTCGACAGTGTAAGTAGCTTCCATAAAAGTCTAAGCTGATTAAATAAACTTTATCACCATTGAAAGACCACCCCGAACTTCGCTCACCCCTCCTTATTAAGGAGGGGAAAACCTATAAATCCCGCTTTTATGAGCTTAAACCTGTTTTGTTAGGAGGAGGAAGAGTAAAAATGACACTGGTTCTTAGCTCACCTTACTAAGGGGAGCTGCTTGCTAGGACTGAGGGGTCTGTTTTAATTTCGCGCTAGGTAAGTTTCCAAAATCAACATAGCCGCGATAGCATCTTCAGCGGCAGCGGCTTTGTGCTTAGCTGTACCAGGAGCTTGATGACGTAACTCTATAGCGAGACGAGTAGTAAGTCGCTCATCAACTATTTCAATAGGCAAGCCAGAGAGCTTGCTTAACTCAGCTTGAAAATCAGCCAGAGCCTGATGCTCAGCACGACCATCTTTGGCAATAGGATGACCGAGGATAATTTTAGTGATGCCCTGAGATTTGATTTCAGAGACTAACTCAGCGAGATTTTTAACCACGCCAATTGGCACTGCAACACGAGTTTCGCTATCAGCAATAGCTAAACCAATTTTACTAATCCCCCAATCAACGCCGAGATAGATGTCCATACAAATTAATAATCTGTTAATACCTCTACGCCGTCATCAGTGACAACGATAGTATTTTCAAATTGAGCAGCAAGTGATCCGTCACGAGTGATAATGGTAAAATTATCGGGAGCGATTTTGATCCGCCAATCGCCGATCGTAACCATTGGCTCGATAGCGAGGACCATACCTGACTCGAGACGGACATTGGGCATGCCGGCTTCTTTGATATTGTAATGAGGAACCTGAGGATCCTCATGGACGGCAAGACCGACACCGTGACCGACCAACTCACGAACGACACCTAAGCCCTCGCCTTCGACGTATTTTTGAATAGCGGAACCAATGTCATTGAGAGTGTTACCTGGCTTGATTTGCTTGATACCGATAGAGAGAGCTTCACGAGTAACATTAATGAGATGCTGAGCTGGTTTACTGATAGCACCAACCGCAAAGGTACGAGCCATATCACTAAAATAACCATCCAAAACCATGCCACAATCGAGCTTAATAATGTCACCGGCTTTGAGAACCCGAGACGGTAGAGCTGGTGCGTGGACAATTTCGTTATTTAAAGAAGCGCAAAGAGCAGTGGGAAAGGCTGGTGAGCGACGGTCAGATTTGTAACCCTTGAAAGAAGGCTTGCCGCCAGCTGCCTCAATCATAGCCAAGGCCGCTAACTCTAGGTCACCAGTACTAACACCCGGCTTAACCAAAGCTTCTAACTCGCGAAAAATAGCCGCCATAGCGTGACAGCTTTTGCGGATACCAGCAATTTGATTTTTGGATTTGATGTATTTAGGCATTTATTTGAGTAGTTTTTTAATAGCTTGCCAGATTTCGGCCTTAATTACTTTAATTGGTTGCTTGCCATCAAAGGCAAGTAATTTAGCATTTTCAGCACCATAGGTCAATAAGGGTTTGGCAGTATTTTTATAAGCCTTAAGTCGATCACGAATGACCTTGGGTCGGTCATCTTCACGTAGATAGAGAGCTTTGCCGCAGAGATCGCAAATACCAGCCTTGCGTGAGGGCTTGTAAACCAAATGGTAACTTGCTCCACAATCACAAACTCGCCTACCTACTAGACGATTAATAATCTCCTTATCTGGGACTTTAATCTCGATAATATAAAGCTGATCGTTTTTCTTGAGCCAAGTTAGGAGCTTGGCTAATTGCTTGGCATCACGAGGAAAGCCATCAAAAATAACACCATGCTTGGTATCGGGTTTGGCTAGTCGATGAGCTACTAAGTCTTCAACTACTTTGTCCGGTACCAATTTGCCAGCGTCCATGTATTTTTTGGCTTGTTTACCTAGATCAGTTTGGTGATGAAGATGCCAACGCAAAAGCTCACCAGTCGAAATAACTGGCCAAGCTAGCTTCTCAGCCAGCAGATCAGACTGAGTCCCCTTGCCGGAGCCAGGGGCACCGATAAAAATTAAAAGCAGTCGAGACATAATTAGAGGCCGTGATTGAGAGGGATGGAGTTATGATGAGCTGGCGTTTGACCAGTGTCAGCAGTTTGGTGAGAGCTATGGTCCAAAGCAGAAGTATGAGCATGGTCATGAGTGAGATTAGTCTCGACATGATGATGCTCATTGGGATTTAACCTAATCTGATCTTCTTCACGTAAACGATCCAAACGAGTATGCGCTAGGTTGCGTGCCTTGAGACGCTCAGCTAATTCGGTGTCAGGTTTGTCAGTTAGAATATCTTTAACTTGGCGCTTAAAACGAAAGCCATGATCGTCATACATTTTTTCAAGGATTTGTTTGCCACGAATGGTTTGGCCGGTTTTAAGAGGCTCTTTGTTCATGGTGTCGAGAAACTTCTTTTTGTCGTAATGATCAAAACGTTTAGCGACTTTTTTGATGTCTAATTTGTTGTATTTTTTGTATTGTTCAAAATGAGGAACTTTTTCTTGGTTAGAAGAATCTTGATTAAAAAGTGAGCCAAAGAGAGACATAGAAATAGTATTTAAAGTACTATCAGTATAGTTTAAAGGTCAGAAATAAACAAATTGGCTATAAAAAAGTCCATTCTTATAGAATGGACTTGATGAAATTATACATAGACTCTTTTGCCTCTGGGATGAAAGTGGACTCGACTAACGCTATCCATAAACTTTTCATCATGACCAAATTTCTGTTTCACGACTCTCTTAACAGCAGACTTGGCGATCAAACCAAGGTACTCTAATTGTTGATTATTAAAGAGAGTTTTGACTTTTTGTCTAAAGACACTCCATTCGGATCGATGAGCTTTGATAATAGTGTCCAGATTAACCTCACCATTCTCAATTGAATGACCGGGAAATAAGGTTTGAAACCTAGCTTCGTTGAAATTAACCAACTTGATATGAATCGAGATGATTTGTTGGCCACTGCCTTCAGTGAGCAGATTGAGTGGTGATTTTTCGATACTGGCATGCCAAAGATTCCAAAAATCACCATTAACAGGAAAGTTGAACTCCAGAAAGACTTTGTGATCCCCTAGAAAAAAACGATCCTTAACAAAGCAATAACTCAGATCAGATAAACTGACCAAACTGGACTTAGATTGAGAAGACATGAATTACCCCCAAAAAATATAAGACAAAATAACAAAGAACTGAGCGCTTATCATAGTATTAAAATATCTATTTGTCAATAACTAAAAGAACCGTCCGAGGACGGTTCTTGGTACTTGATGATGAGGTTTTAGACAGTGTCGTACTCACGCATGGAGAGCTGAGCTTCGATTTGTTTGATGCTTTCGATAACGACGCTAACGACGATGAGGATACTGGTACCGCCAATGGTGAGCAGTGGAATATTACCAGCAAAGAGTCGAACGAGCATTGGCAGCACGGCAATTAAAGCGAGGAAGAGAGCGCCACCAAAGACGATTTTGTGAACAGTGTCAGTCAGATATTCAGTGGTGTGACGACCAGGACGAATACCAGGGATAAAGCCACCTTGGTTTTGGAGGTTTTCGGCAATACGCTTGGGATGGAAGATAATCTCAGTGTAAAAATAAGTAAAGCCAAAGACTAGGACAAAATAACCAAGACCGTAAACTAGACTGTGATTAGACCACTTGATAATAAACTCTGCGGCCTGTTGCAACCAAACTGATTGTGCCTTGGTAAAGAATTGAGCAATCATTTGAGGTAAAGTAATAATACTGACCGCAAAGATGATAGGCATAACACCAGCCATATTGACACGTAGTGGCAAATGACTAACGCCGCCGGCTCTAGCACCACGAATCTGACGAGCGTATTGAACAGGGATATTACGTTGAGCTTCATTAACAACCACGACACCGACAACCGTAGCAAGCACCACTAGGGCGAAGGCAATCACAGTGAAGAGCATTGATTGATCATAGGTACCGATCAACTGAGCAATAGTAGAAACTAGACCGGAGATAATGCCGGCAAAAATCATAATAGAAATACCATTACCGATTTTCTTTTCACTAATAATCTCACCCATCCACATCAGGACAACAGTACCGGCAGTGATAGTCATGACATTAACAAAAATACCAAAGAGAGAAATGTTGCCAAAGATGGCTGAGGAAGAACGTTGCAAAAGCAAGATGACGCTATAAGACTGCAACATAGCAATTGGCACAGTTAACCAACGAGTCCATTGGTTAATCTTGGCGCGGCCGGACTCTTCTTTGTTCATTTCCTCAAACTTTGGCACAATCATGCCGAGCAACTGGAAAATAATAGAAGCAGTAATGTAAGGGGCTACACCCATAGTGACAATGGACATTTTTTCCATACCGCCACCAGAGAAAAGACTTAGCAGACCAAAGACTTGATTACCTGGATTACCCAAGAAGTCAGTCAAAGCCTGAGCATTAACACCAGGGATAGGAATATGGGCCATTAAACGAAAAAAGGCCAGCAACACCAGCACAAAAAGAATATTGTTGCGCAGGTCACGAGCCTTTAGGATTTGCTCAATTTTACTTGGCATAGATTTAAGAAATAATTCCCACCGACAAGCGGGAGTGGTTAAAAACTCCTGGTAAATTACTTGCTAGCTTTTTTGACAACTTTTTTAGTCGCTACTTTAGGAGCGGCAATCTTACCACCTTGAGCAAGGATTGCAGCCTGAGCAGAAGCACTAACTAAGACTTTGGAGAAATTTAAATTGGCAACAGTCAAATCACCGTTAGAGAGAATTTTGACTTCACCGCCATTCTTGCTGATCAAACCATGCTTAGCAAGAGACAAAGGATTGACCAAGTCACCAGCCTTGAACTTCAAATTGATAGCCTTGAAATTAACGACTTGCTTCTTGGCAAAGTGGGATTTGAAACCACGAACTTTAGGTACCTGCAAGAGCATTTGTCTCATACCGAGACGCTTCAAGCCACTGACACCAGAGCGAGCCTTTTGACCCTTGATACCACGAGTAGCAGAAGTACCGTGACCAGAAGCGTTACCGCGACCGACACGCTTAGGCTTATGGTAAGCACCAGCTGATGGCTTGAGATTACTTAATGATAATGACATATGGATAATTGATTATAGATATTAAGCCTTAACCTCGACAGTTTCAGCAACTGGCAATTTTAAAGCCTTAGCTTTTTTGACTTTGAGAGAAGCGAGAGCGAGCATAACACACTTAGCGTTAGTAACATTGTTGTTAGTGCCAAGGATCTTACTGCTGATGTTGTGAATACCGGCTAGTTCCGCAATCATACGGACGACGCTACCGCAGATGATACCTTGACCCTTACGACCAGGCTTCAAAAGAATAAGAGAAGCACCGAATTTCTGACGAATTTCATGAGGAATAGTGTCGTTGGCTAGAGGTACATCAAGCATCTGCTTCTTGGCTTGGTTAACAGCTTTGGTAATAGCCATAGTAACGTCAGCGCCCTTAGCTAAACCCAAACCTACTTTGCCTTTGCCATTACCAATAGCAACACAAGCACGGAAACGCATACGCTTACCGCCGGCCATAACACGAGTTACGCGAGCAAGGTCAATGATCTTTTGTTCGAACTCACTGTCTTGAGCAAAGGCATCATTGCGACCACCGCGCTGATTGCCACCACGACCGTGACCAGTACCATTGCCAGCAGAGCCAGAGTTAGTTTTATTAGAACCACCAAAGGAACGGCGGTTAGCACCGGCAGCTCCAGCTGGTCGAGACTGAGCGCTAGGAGCGGCGGCAGGTTTTTTAGTTGATTGATTATCCATATAGTATATTAAAATTCTAAGCCGCCTTCACGAGCACCATCAGCCAAAGCCTTGATACGACCGTGATAGAGATTGGCGCCACGGTCAAAAACTACCTGAGTAACTTTGGCTGCCTTAGCTTTTTCAGCCAATTTCTTGCCGAGAGCCAAAGCGGCTTCAGTCTTGGTTAATTTGGTAGTCAGTTCCTTAGCATGAGCGCTAGCTAAAGTCACACCAAGATCATCATTGATAATCTGAGCAAATAGATAGCGGTTGGATTTAAAGACGGACAAACGTGGACGAAGCGCAGTACCAAAAATCTTAGAACGTACGCGAGCGGCGCGTCTAGCCTTAGTTTTTCCTTGCATAACAACTTTGTTCATATGATTTAAGATTATTTGGCTGAAGTCTTACCAGCTTTACGTCTGATAACTTCGTCAACATATTTAATACCCTTACCCTTATATGGCTCGGGTTCTTTGAGACGACGGATACTAGCAGCAGTCTCACCTACTAATTGCTTGTCAAAGCCAGCGATGGTAATAAACTTACCTTCAACCACGGCAGTGATGCCTTTTGGTAGATTGAAGACAACTGGATGAGAAAAGCCAAGGCTCAAATTAACCTTGTCACCAGCGGAGGCCATTTTGTAACCGACACCGTTGATTTCTAATTTCTTTTCAAAGCCCTTGTTAACACCTTCGACCATATTGCGGATCAAAGAGCGCATCAAACCCCAGAGAGCGCGTTGCTTTTTGTCATCAGCATCCATCACAGTCACGCTGATTTGCTCGTCAGTGATAGCTAGTTTTACTTCAGCGGGAATCAACTGAGTCAAAGTGCCTTTTGGACCTTTGACGCTCAAAAGATCGCCTGTAAGCAAGACGGTAGTACCCTTAGGGATAGCGATTGGTAATTTTCCTAAACGTGACATATGATCTTATGATTAAAAATTAATAAATTTCGCAAATCAACTCGCCGCCAATTTTACGCTTGCCAGCTTCTTTGTTGGTCATTAGTCCTTCGGAAGTGGACAAGATAGCGATACCAAGACCGTTCAAAACACGAGGCAACTCATCTTTACCAACATAGACACGACGACTAGGTTTAGAAGCACGTTCAATAGAAGTGATGGCACTTTCACCATTGTCCTTGTACTTCAAAGTGATTTTCAACTCGTCGAACATCATGTTCTTGTTCTTTTTGCTAGGGACCTTAAGCTGTTCAACTTTTTCAATCCAATGAGTTTCTTGCAAGATTTTGGCGATTTGTAATTTCAGTTTGCTCATAGGCAAGACGACCTCAGCCTTTTTGATGGCGGCGGCATTCCTGATTCTTGTGAGCATGTCTGCGATTGGATCTGTCATAATTATTTATAAATTATTGCTACGAATTATCCGATAAGGATGTTCGTAGACGATTGTTTTCAATAAATTACCAACTGGCTTTTCTGATACCAGGCAAGTCGGCGTTGTTTGCTAATTCCCGGAAACAAATACGGCACAAACCAAAATCTCTCATAAAACCGTGGTTGCGACCACAGCGCCAGCAACGGCGCACCACGCGGGTGGAGAACTTGGGAGGTCTGATAGCTTTAATTAGTAATGCTTTTCTTGCCATATGTAATTTATTAATCTTTCTTAAAGGGGAAACCTAGAGCACGCCAGAGTGCGAGGCCTTCTTCGGCAGTCTGGGCATTGGTGCTTAAGTTCACTTCTAAACCATGAACCTTGTCAACTTGTTCGACTTTGATTTCAGCAAAAGCAGTGTGATCTCTGAAACCGATGCTGATATTACCAGTCTTGTCTACGCTAGCGGCATTAATACCACGGAAGTCACGGACACGAGGGAAAGTAATGTTGATCAGCTTTTCAACGAAGTCATACATCTTTTCGCCACGCAAGGTAACGGCCACACCAACTACTTCGCCTTCACGAACCTTGAAAGCTGAGATAGACTTCTTGGCCTTGGTCAGAACCGGTTTTTGACCGGAGATGGCTTCTAAGTCTTTGATCACGCTTTCGATATAAGCTTTGTCTTTGGTCATTTTACCAACGCCGACGTTGATGGAGACCTTTAGCAACTTAGGCACAGCCAAGACAGACTTGTAGCCGAACTGGGTGCGCAGAGCTGGGGCGATCTCTTTTTTGTATAACTCTCTTAATCTCATAAGCTTTTATTAATCAATGGTTTTTTTACATTTTTTACAAATTCTGATCTTCTTGTGCTTGGTAGCATCACCGACCTTGATCTCCTGATTTTCAAAAGCGATGCGAGTTGGTTTGGCACACTTAGGGCAAATCAATTGCAAATTAGACAAGTGAAGAGCGGCAGGAAATTCGACACGCTGACCTTTCTCGCCTTTCTTTTGAGGGCGCAAATGCTTGACCAACAAATTAAGACCTTCAACGCTGGCACGATTATCCTGAGGGAAAACTTGCAAAACCTTACCGACTTTGCCCTTGTCTTTACCGGCGATAATTTTTACTTGATCATTAGACTTTATCTTCATATGAGCATTTATAATTTATAACACCTCAGGCGCTAGGGAAGCAATCTTAACATAACCAGCCTTACGGACCTCACGAGGGATAGGGCCAAAGATACGAGTACCTTTTGGTTCACCGGACTTCTTGTCGATAATAACACAAGCATTGTCACTGAAGCGTAAAACGGTGCCATCGTTACGAGCGATTTCTTTCTTGGTACGAACAACAGTAGCGAGCAAAACATCACCTTTCTTAATAGTAGCGTGAGGAGTAGCCTGCTTAACTGCTACGGTAATACGATCACCGACACGGGCATAACGCTTCTGATAACCACCTAAAACTCTAATACACTGAACGCTTTTGGCGCCAGAGTTATCGGCTACGGTGAGAATTGATCTTAACTGAATCATATCGCTATCTTAAAAATTGATTAATTAGACAAGACACGGAAACGCTTGTCCTTGCTGAGTGGACGACACTGGACAAAAGTCACTTGATCGCCGACATGGAACTGGCCCTTTTCGTCATGAACTTTGTACTTGCGACTACGAATATAACGCTTCTGGTACTTCGGGTGAATCTTAACTGACTCCACTTTAACGACAATGGTCTTAGCCATTTTGTCACTAACAACCACGCCGCTAAGTTGGCGCTCTTGAACTGTTTTGTTAATTATCTGCTCTGTCATAAAATTTATTTAGTGGCGCGAGTAGCGTTTAAGACGGTTAAGATACGGGCAATGACCTGTCTGGTTTCACGCATTTCTCTTACATCTTTTAACTGCCCATTGGCATTTTTAAAACGTAAATCTTTCAAGTGAAAGCGCTGATCAGCCAGCAAGTCATGCAACTCGCTTTCGGTTTTAGTTTGTAATTCGTTGATGGTCATATCTTTGAACTTGAAAGTTTATTTCTTTATAAAAATAGTTTTGACCGGCAATTTGTAGCTACCGAGCTTAACAGCCTGCTTAGCCTCAGCTTCGCTAACACCATCTAATTCGTAGAGAATGGTACCAGCTTTGACTTTGACTACATAGTGGTCAACCGCACCCTTACCTTTACCCATAGGGATTTCACCACCCTTAGCAGTTACTGGAGCATCAGGAAAAACGCGAATCCACATCTTGCCAGAGCGTTGCATAAAGCGACTGATAACACGACGAGTAGCTTCGATCTGACGAGCACTAATCCAGCAAGACTCCAAACTCTTGAGACCATAGCTACCAAAGCTCAAACTGGTTTTTTGAGTAGCTTTGCCGCCGCGGCGTAATTTGTGTGACTTTCTGTATTTAGTCTTTTTAGGAGTTAGCATAAAATTTGTTATTTGGCAAAGTTAGCTTTGACGCTGTCTTCAGTTTTTTCAAAAATTTCACCTTTGTAAATCCAGCACTTAACACCGATGGTGCCGTAGGTGGTGTGAGCACTACCAGCGTAATAATCGATATCAGCACGCAAAGTGGTAAGTGGTAACTGACCCCAGACCAAGTGTTCGGTACGAGCAATTTCAGCACCGTTTAAACGACCAGCAACCATAACCTTGATACCTAGAGCACCGGCACGCTCAGCACGAGCGAGAGCCTGCTTCATGATACGCTTGAAAGGCATACGCTTTTCGAGGTCAATGATCATAGACTGAACAGTGACTGGAGCGGATAGGTTAGGACGAGTAACTTCAACGATATTGAGGTTAATTTCGTTTAAGCGGAAGTTTTTGAGGAACTGCTTGTGGATCTTCTTTTTTAAATCTTCCACACCAGCACCGCCACGACCAATCAAGAGACCAGGCTTGGCTGCGTGAACATGGATAAAGATTTTGTTGGCACTGTTTCTTTCGATTTCGACACGATCAATACCAGCATCCTTGAAATTCTTCATGAAATAATTACGCACTGACAAGTCTTGCTTGAGGCGAGGAATGTAATTAGTGTAGCCACCAAACCACTTGGAAGGCCAAGTGTGGGTGATACCTAAGCGGATAACTTTTGGATTAACTTTTTTTGCCATAGTAATTATTTATAAATCTTCTTGATGCTTAATATTTAACTGCTAGAACCGCTCTTTCTTTGGAACAACTTACCAGTGAAAGCCTTGCCGGAAGCGCTAGACTTGGAGCCTCGACCTTCACGACGTGGATCAACAATTTCTTTTGGCTTATCGCTAGACTTAGCAGCTTTCTTGGTCTTTTCAGACTTAGGCTCATCAGCGCTAATATTCTTATCAGTAGGAACAGCAGCAGTATTTAGATCAACCGGCTTATCCAAGGCGACTTTACGAGCAAGCTTAACGCCGCTATCAACTAACTCACCCAAAACAATAGTCAAATGACTAGTACGCTTACGGATAGGAGTAGCACGACCTTGAGCACGAGGCATGGAACGCTTTAAAGTAGCAGCACCGTCGGCAAAGATTTCTTTAATAAAAAGATTGTCTTCAACTAAGTCATAATTGTGCTTGGCATTGGCCACAGCAGACTTAAGTAATTTGCTAACTGGCAAAGAGGCAGCACGACCAGAGAATTGTAATTGAGCCAAGGCAGGGCTGATCTTTTTACCGCGCACCAAATCAACCACCAAACGCAATTTGCGAGGTGAGATTCTTAGACTTTTGGCGTATGCTTTTACTTCCATATTGATGCTAATTTAAATTATTTTTTGGCGGCGGCTTGAGTCTTAGCCATCTTACCACCATGACCAGAGAACTTACGAGTTGGAGAAAATTCACCAAGCTTGTGACCGACCATGTTTTCAGTGACGATGACTGGAGTGTGAACTCTGCCGTTGTGAACACCAAAGGTGAAGCCAACCATGTCTGGAGTGATAGTACAGGCACGATCCCAAACCTTGATTACAGTAGCATCACCGGCTTTGAGATTCTTGACTTTGTTGACTAGTCGCTCATTGATATAAGGACCTTTCTTTAAACTTCTTGTCATATTATTTTCTACGCTTGATGATTAAACGACCAGAGGCTTTCTTAGGAGCGCGAGTCTTCACACCGTAAGCGTGCTTACCCCACTTGGTCTTAGGATGCTTCAAACCGATTGGCTGGTTGCCCTCACCACCACCGTGTGGGTGATCAACTGGGTTCATAGCAGTACCACGAACAGTTGGGCGAATGCCGAGCTTACGTGATCGTCCTGCCTTACCAAGACTGATGTGACGAATATCTAGGTTACCAACTTGACCAACAGTACAGAGACAACGCTTATCAACTAGACGAATTTCACCAGAAGGCATCTTGAGCTGAGCATATTTCTTTTCAACGCTCATGACGTAGATGGAGTTACCAGCACCACGAGCTAGCTTGGCACCTTGACCAGGCTTGAGCTCGACGCTGTGAACAGCGACACCAGCTGGAATAAAGGCAAGAGGCATAGCATTACCAGACTTGATTTCAATCAAAGAGCGGGAGCTCAAAACTGGGAAACCAACAGTCATGTCAACGGTAGCTAGAATATAGCGCTTGTCACCGTCGGCATAATTAACCAAAGCAATGCGAGGACCACGACTTGGGTCGTATTCAATAGTAGCAACTTTACCTGGAACATCAAACTTATCACGCTTCCAGTCGATGACACGAATAAAACGTTTGACACCACCGCCTTGATGACGAACAGTGATTTTACCTTGGTTGTTGCGACCAGCATGCTTCTTTCTGATGATAGTCAAAGGCTTGTGAGGCTTGACACTAGTGATATCAGAAAAGTCTTGGAAGCTGGCACTTCGACGTCCTGGTGAGGTTGGTTTAGCTTTAATAACTGGCATATTTTAAAAATTATTGAACTTAGACGCCTTCGTAAACATTAATAGTCTTACCGGCTGGCAAAGTAACAATCGCCTTCTTCCAATCTTTGCGCTTACCGACAATGCGACCACGAACTTTAGTCTTGCCTTCCATACGAACCATATTGACTTTAGCTGGTTTAATACCGTAAACATCTTCGATAGCCTTAGCTACAGAAATCTTGTTAGCCTTTAGCTCGACAGCAAACAAATACTTGGAGTCAGCTGCTAAAGCAGTACCCTTTTCGGTGATAATCGGCTTAACCAAAACACGGTAAGCTTGACTATGACGACGAGCGCTGGGCTTGGTGACAGACTTGCCTTTAGCAGGCTTAGCGTTGTCAGCGTACAAATCTTTCATGCTAGTATTAGACTTAGCAGTAGACTTGGTTTCGGAAGTTGTTTTATCAAATAAAGCCATATTAATCTAGTTATTTGCCGTAGCGTTCATTTAAAATTTTAGCGACAGCTTGAGGCATAATCAACTTCTTGTACTGTAGCAAATCGACTAGGTTAAGGTTATCAAAGTTAATGACCTTAACACCAACGAGATTGCGAGCAGAATAAGTCAATTGCTCAGAGCGACTGTGGTTAATAACCAAAACGCTGCGCTTGCCATTATCAGTTGACCAGAGAGCTTTGGCAAAAGCTTCTAGCATAGTGTTCACAGCTTTGGTTTTAAAAGCATCAAATTTCAGATCATCAACTAGAACAAGATTCTGATCATTAGCCTTGTCAGACAAAGCGATACACAAAGCCTTGTGCTTCATCTTGTCATTGATCTTAACAGAGAAGTTACGATCTTTGGTTGGGCCAAAAGTCACACCACCACCCTTCCAAATCGGAGAGCGTGAAGAACCAGCACGAGCACGACCAGTCCCCTTTTGACGCCATGGTTTTTTACCACCACCACGTACATCAGCACGACCCTTGGTATGAGCTAGAACTTGACGACCGTTAGCTACAGAACCGATGACAACTTGGTGCAACAAAGCAGAGTTAGGAGTGAGTCCGAAAACTTTTTCAGATAGAGTTTCTTCGCCAACTGACTGGGCTTGCTGATTGTAGACTTGATACTTAATCATAGCTTTATTGATAAATTATTCGGATTTTTCTTCTGCCTTAGTTTCAGCTGTGGTAACTGCAGCTTCTTCAGCGATAACTTCGGTAGCAGCTTCGACTGGCTTTTCTTCTGTGACAGTAGGAGCTTCTTCAACGACAGTAGCGGCTTCAGTCTTTGGCTCTGGCTTGGAGATTTTAAGTTCACCCTTGCCGTAGATTTCAACTAGAGAACCAGGAACACCCGGAACAGCACCTTCAATCAAGATTTCACCAGCCTCGGTATTAACAGCCAAAATATTGACACTAGGTAGAGTGACTTGGTCACCACCCATGCGGCCAGCCATACGCTTGCCTTTGAAAACACGTTGGACACCACCAGCACCGATAGAACCAGGCATACGCAATTGATCCTTAGTACCGTGAGTAGCATTGTGACCGTGGAAACCATGACGTTTGACCACACCAGCAAAGCCTTTACCCTTGGAAACACCAGTTAGCTTAACTTGATCACCCGCTGCAAAGCTACTTGGGTCAATAATGTCGCCAGTATTCAAATCGATGATCTCGCGATCAGCTTTGTCGAGACGAAACTCACGAACATAGCGGAAGTTGCCAAGATTTTTAAAATGACCCTTGAGGCTCTTAGTGATATTCTTAGCTTTCTTAGCACCAAAACCAAGCTGAACAGCTTCGTAACCATCCTTATCCTTGGTTTTCAATTGCAAAACAACACAAGTGCCGACCTTGAGTCTGGTAGCAACCTTGCGTTCTTCTCCTTGCCAGAGCTGAGTCATGGCAATCTTTTCAGCTAAGATAAATTTCATAAGTCTATAGATTAAAACAAAAAAACCGGCAATCAATAAGCCAGCTTAAATCAAAAAATGCGCTTTTCGCTTGTAGATTGATTTGAGTTTACTTGATTGATTATTTTCCTTTTTGCTCAGTCACGGCCTTTAGATAGTTCTCGATGTGAGCTTGTCTAAAACCCGATAGGAGCGGATTGTGATTGGGCTGATATTACATTTTGATTTCCACGTCGACACCGGATGGAAGATTCAAATTACTGAGAGACTCCACAGTAGCTGCGGTTGGCTCAATAATATCGACTAGGCGCTTGTGAATACGCATCTCGTACTGGTCGCGGGAATTCTTATGAACAAAGGTAGAAGCGTTGACAGTGTAGATCTTTTTTTCGGTTGGCAAAGGAATCGGGCCATGAACTTTGGCGCCACTTCTTTTGACAGTCTCTACAATGGTCTTGGTGGATTGATCAATGATCTTATGATCAAAGGACTTGATCTTAATCCTAATCCGCTGGCCTTCGTCTTTAGTCTTAGCCACTTTTGTCAGTTTATCAGTCATCTTTTTAAGTAACAGGAAAGTGCCTGTTTGGTTAAATGCTTGTTTTAAATAAACAAGTGTATCTTCCTCAACCGAAGCTGAGGAAGACGACTTGGTTACTTGATAATCTTAGCAACAACACCAGCGCCGACAGTGCGGCCACCTTCGCGGATAGCGAAGCGCTGTTTTTCTTGCAAAGCGATTGGAGCAATCAATTTGACCTTGAGGTTAACAGTATCACCAGGCATAACCATTTCAGTACCGGCTGGCAATTCGATTTCACCGGTCACGTCAGTAGTACGGATGTAGAACTGAGGCTTGTAACCTTTGAAGAATGGCTTGTGACGACCACCTTCGTCCTTGTTCAAGATATAGATTTCACCTTCGAACTCAGTGTGAGGAGTGATAGAACCTGGCTTAGCCAAGACCTGACCACGTTCTACTTCGTCCTTCTTAATACCACGGATCAAGATACCAGCGTTGTCACCGGCTTGACCGGAGTCAAGAGACTTGTTGAACATTTCGATACCGGTTACGACAGTCTTCTTGGTTTCGGTAATACCGACAATTTCGACTTCGTCACCGACTTTGACTTGACCGGATTCAACACGACCAGTCACGACAGTACCACGACCTTCGATAGAGAAAATGTCTTCGATAGGCAAGAGGAAAGGCTTTTCAACATCACGGATAGGATCTGGGATGTAAGAGTCAAGAGTGTTAACAAGGTTGACAACAGCGTCACCGTATTCACCATCTGGATTTTCAAGAGCCTTGAGAGCGCTGCCACGGATAATAGGAGTAGTAGCACCTGGGAATTCGTACTTGGTGAGCAAGTCACGAATTTCTTCTTCGACGAGGTCGATCAATTCTTTGTCTTCGACCATGTCACACTTGTTAAGGAAAACAACGATGTGAGGCACACCAACCTGACGAGCAAGCAAGATGTGTTCACGGGTCTGAGGCATAGGACCATCAGTGGCAGAAACAACGAGGATAGCACCGTCCATCTGAGCAGCACCAGTGATCATGTTCTTGACGTAGTCAGCGTGACCAGGACAATCAACGTGAGCGTAGTGACGCTTTTCAGACTCGTACTCGACGTGAGCAGTAGCGATGGTAATACCACGAGCTTTTTCTTCTGGAGCAGCATCGATCTGATCAACGGACTTGTGAGTAGCTTTGAAACCCTTTTTGGCCAAAACGGTCAAAAGAGCGGCGGTCAAAGTAGTCTTACCGTGGTCGACGTGGCCGATAGTACCAACGTTGACGTGTGTCTTTGTTCGTTCAAATTTTTCTGCCATATTGATTTAATAACGGTCTTTAAGCCAAGGCCAAAGTTTTTTGTCGGTTAAAGACAGCCAACCGTTGTAAATTTAATCTTTTAATTAATTATTTTAAAAACCTATACTTTCGTAACGCTTAGCGAATTTGTCACTCGCGAGGGCCTTACGATTGGATGGGATACTCCAGTTATTGCTAGTTTCATACTTTGACCCCAGTATCTCACCTAGAGACTCAAAATCAGGCTTGGTAGCCTTGCTTGGCTCAGTGGTAATTACTGGTGCTGCTGGCTCTTCAGCGATGATGTCATCACCGGAAACAGGAGCATAGTCATCAGAAACGGTAGCAAGTGGAGCTAGGACTGGCTCTGGCTCAGAATAGAGATAATTAAGCTCTTCTTCTGGCTCTAAATCGATGCCCGAATCCTGTGATAAGGCTTCAGAGGAAGATTCTGACCAATTGTCGATATCATCAGGCCAATCCTGCGTATCTTTACTGAAATCAGATAAAACTTGCTCATTCTTCCAAATAGCAATATCACCATTGATTTTATCAGCTAGTTCCTCTTCTGTCAAGTCTAGGACCGAGTCCTTGCTTGATAGTAGGCGCTCATAGTCATTTATGCCTAAAATTACACAAGAATTATCAGGCTGATAGCGATCAAAAATGACTAATTTATCACCGGTTTTATTGACTAAGTCAATGAATCTTTGCAATTGATCCATAGATATTAACTTATGGCCTGAATTACTGAAATATTGCTACTGACAGCATATAGCAAAGACTAAGCTAAGTCAATATATACTTGATTAAATCAACATTGAGCTGAAATTAGCTTTTGCCTTTGAGACAAGAACTGGTATCAGCCATACAGTTTGCAGAGCACTTAAGGGTGCCGCCACCATAAAAACCATAGCTACTACACTTTTTAACGCCAAAATTAGAGCCTTCACACTCCTCTAAGATGTCTTTTTTGCCATTACCGCAAGTAGCACTGGGCCCGTATTTATTCTGATTGTTATAAAACACTAAAGCAGCCTTAATCAACACACCTTGATTAGAATCACTAGTCTTGAGGGCATAGCTAGTACTAGTAAGAGCCAAATCAGCCTGACAAGTGCTAAATCGGTCACCTAGACTGGTCATAACACCATTAATGACTATCTTGGCACAATAATCACTCTGAGCAGGATCCTTGGGAGTAGCGATATAGGCCCAATTCGTCATAGCGGCCCAGACTGGAACTCTATCAGTCACCGACAAGTTGGCGTCAGCTGGCTCAACTTTAAAGTCTTGCTTTTTGAGAGTGTATTGGCTGGCATTAGTAGCTTTGACTAAAGTGTAGGCGCTTTCAGTAAAATTGAAGCCAGCGCAGTCAGTGTGCACAAACTCATTAGAGTAGCTAATAATACACCTGTTACCAGCCTGAATGCCCCAGTTATTACCATCAATCATAGCTTTAACAATGGGAGCGGAAGCTTGAAAAGATTTACCATTAACATTACAACGACTGATTTTGTCAGAACCGTCGTAACAATAAATATAAACATTGTCCTTAGCTAAGATAAAATGAACCTTAGGAAAGGGGCCGTATTTCTGTCCATCAACAATGACATAGTCAGTGTAGTCATTGACATAGCCATTATCATTGATCTTTTTCTTAGGGATTTTCTTGTAATAGTAAGCAATCCAGTGAAATTTACCAACGCTAATCGCTGTCTTGGTAGGGCCATCAGCGGCATCAAAATCATAAGGACCGTAAGTCTTGCTCATGATATGACGGTGATACTTATCGTAAATCTTGATATAGCCGGCGCGTTCGCGATAATTTTGATAGGCATAACCCCAAATATTATCAGAGATGCCAGAGCTATGAATCAAGCAACTGTCATCAGCGCTAGCGCTACAGGCTGATTCGAGAATTTTGTAATTATCAAATTTGATAAAAGCTAATTGGTCTGTGGTGGCTAGCCATTTATCTTTATTAACCAGCTGGAACTTGGGCGCACGAGGAGTCGAGCGATCATAAATAGGTGTGCTGACACCATTAACATTGACATAGATCTTGGATTTGCCGCCGTCCAACTGAGAATAGGTAAAGCCGTAAGCACCATCATCAGTGACCTGCAAGTTGCTGACAGCGGGATAAGGAGCGGCGCCTAGGTAAGGACCGATAGGCAGGCCGTCGCGGACTTGCACATAGGACTGACCCTGAGCATCGAGATAAGAAAAGGCGAAATTTTTCTTGGTAAGTGCGTAAGTAGCATCCTTGAATGGGCCATAGGGACCATAATCTTTGGCGTTACTATAATCAACCGCTAAGAAGCTACTAGCAATCATCAAAAATAACACTAGCCACTTTGTGGATTTGTTAAATTGAATCATAATCAAAAAAATAATTAGCTAAGTATTTTACTTATCTATGATCTGGATAGCTAGCTATTATATAAATTAGTTTAGAATTATTTATTACTGATATTAACCGTAGTGTAAGGAGTCTGTAATACTGCGCCACCGAGCTGAAGATTGGTACAGTCAGCTTTATTGGTCTTACACATAGAAGTATCAAAGCCTTGGCAAGTACTTGCGCAGCGAAGCTCGCCACACATAAAGCCGAGTGACTCGCAGCTGTTGAGACCGAGATCTTTGCCGTCACATTTTTCCTTCAGACTAGAGTCAATCTTGTTGTCGCCACATTTGAGACAGCCACCAGTGTTTAATTGACAGTCATTACCACAGGTCAAGCTGCCACCATCAAAGCCCAGAGTCTTGCAAGTTTGCTTGGCTAGATCGCGACCATCACAACTCTCACCGGCATTAATCTTGCCATTGCGATTGCAGACTGGCTTGTTGTCAGTGCAACCTCCACCAGAACATTTACAGTCATATTCACGACTAGCAATAGTCAGGCCTGGGTATTTGGAGCTTGGTACACAGTAGTATTCTTTGAGCTTAGTCGCTGAGAGACATTGATCACGATAAGGAATACTGCTACCCGACCCTGCAGTATTGCCGGCACCACTGATACGGAGATTACTTGCACCTTGGATAAAGGGATTGGTGCCACCGTCATTGTCAGTGCAGATGCTATTAGCAACGCAACTACTATAGTCTAGCTTACAGCTAGAGCTACATTTGACACCGCCACCATAAAAGCCCTTGGAAGCACAAGTCTTGCCACCAAAGTCCACGCCGTCACATTCTTCGTTGGCTTCACGTTTCTGATTGCCACAAGTAGCTTTTTTGCCACTGCTCGCTGGTGTTGAATTGACAAAATCAAGGCCGGCTCGGATCCAGACTTCTTGACCACTATTATTAATTCGCATGGCATAGCTGGTGCCAGTCAGAGAGAGGCTGGCCTGACAGCCAGGTAGATAACTCTTGTCGCCGACAGTTGTTTGATTGCTGACATTGTAATTTAAATTATTGATAGTGACACGAGCACAGTAATCGCTATTGCTAACACTTGGCGGGAAGGCAATATAGGCCCAGTTACGACCAGCGGCCCAGACTGGACCGGCGCCGTCTAGGCTCAGACGGGAGTTAGTTGGAGAGACAGCAAACTCTTCGCCATTAATGACATACTTGCTGAGGTCGCTCGCACGGACGATAGAGTAACTACCATCAGAGAGGCTGAGACGATCACAGTCAGCTCTCATCACCACAGTATTGATACTGATGATACACTGACCACCACTTCGGACACCCCAATTATTACCATCGACGATGGTCTGAAATTGACCAGTGCCAAAATCTTCGTAAACTTTACCGCCAATATTACACTTATTTTTAGAATCTAAATCAGTGTAGCAGTAGAGATAGACATCATCCTTGGCGTAGATATGATTGACGCTCAAAAAAGGACCACTGACAGTGCCATTAATCATGACATAGCCTCGTCCGCCGTTGTAATAAGAAGCAATCCAGTCACGGCGACCAATAGCAAGATTGCTGCGACGGTTACCAAGCTCCCCTTCTCGACCGTCAAAGTCATAAGGACCATAGATCTTTTGAGCATTACCACGGATGCGGTCAAAAATCTTGATATAACCTTTGTAGTTATGAAAACTTTCATAAGCATAGCCCCAGAGATTATCAGAAATGCCAATACTGTTAATCATACAAGGTTCGGTAGCGGCTGGGCTACAAGGCGCTTCTACTACTTGACCAGTGTTGAATTTAAGATAAGCAATCTGGTCAGTTGCTACCATCCATTTGTCTTTATCTACCATTTCTAGCTTTGGCTCACGTGGTAAGTAGCGATCACGGATAGCTATGCTTGTGCCATTGATATTGGCATAGAGACGAGCCTTGTCTGATTCCATCTTGGAATAAATAAAGCCGTAGGAACCATCATCGGTAACTCTGAGAGCAGTGACAGCTTGGTAGAGGCCAGCGGCACTATAAGGACCCATGGGCTTGCCATCACGGACCTGAACATAGCTCTTGCCAGTATTGTCACGATAGGAGAAGGCGAAATTTTTCTTGGACAAACTATAGACAGCCTCTTGAAAAGGGCCGTAAGGGCCGTACTCTTTGGCACTAACCGGACTAATGGCAAGCAAAGATAAAGTCAAAAAAGAAAAGACTGTAAGCAGTTTGACTGCTTGATAGGGCTGAAACATAGTTTGTAGTTAGTGACTTAGATAAGTGTTTTGATTATACCACAAAATGCTGGAAATAAAAAAAACCGACTTAAATTATTTAAATCGGTTTTGGATCTTAACCCAAGATGATAGGCTCATCAAGAAAGCCAATGGCACGTAGCTCAGCTAAAAATCTGATTGGAAAAGCGACGTAAGGTTCAGCGCCAAGATGGCGATGATTGAAATGAAAGTACTCGCCTTTGCTAGCCAAGTTAAACTTATGATTACGCATAACAGCAATCAAGTATTCTTGAAACAAGCTAAAGGTTGAAAGATGGTCATAGTAACCATAAAACAAACCATCATCACCAGCGGCGGCATCACGCATTTTGACTTGCTTACCATTGTGAAATAGAACCAAATCAACAGCCATGCCACTACTATGCGGTCGGTTGAGCGGATTATAAATACGATCAGCCTCAGCCCTTGAGCTCTTTAGAGCTTTGCGGATGTAGACATAAGCATAGGTTAGCTTGGACCGATAGCCCTCTTTGACAAAGAGCTGATAACCGTCTTTTTGGAAATCCAGTTGCGCCGCCAGTAGATCAGAGATAATCTGATCACTGACTTGTACAAAGGGCTTGATACCTAAAATCTGGCATTTTTGCTCATCTAGGTCGTACAAGGCCATCTTTTCGTAGTAAAAGCTGCTGCCAAATAGATTATAATCAGCGATATTAACAAGCTGACTAGCTACTTGTAACTCAGTTTCATCGGACTCGAAGTCAATCAATTCGCCAGTTAGACAAGCTTTGACAATAGCTATTTCATTAGGCGAATAACCAAAGCTCTCTAACTTAGTATAGAGAAACTCATTTTGTTGATCATTTAAAGTCATTATGATCCCCTCTCAAATTGTAAAAAAACTATTAAATTAAGTGATATATTCTTACAATATAATTGCTTTTTTGTCAATATGCCAATCTTAGCCTTTTTAACTTGATACTCGAATAATAAAAGACTCTCCCAGTGGAAGAGTCTTTTAAGAGAATTGAAGAGATTACTTCTTGGCCTTGTCGCCGATAATTTTGTCGGCTACATGACGAGGAGCTTCGCTGTAGTGCAAAAATTCCATAGCATAGTTAGCGCGACCCTGAGACATGGAACGCAAAGAAGTAGCGTAGCCAAACATTTCGGCTAGAGGCACCTTGGCACGGATAACTTTGAGCTTGCCGCGATCAGACATTTCTTCGATCTGACCACGCTTGGAGTTGAGGTCACCGACCACAGAGCCCATGTATTCTTCTGGGGTAGTTACTTCAACTTTCATGACAGGCTCGAGGATAACTGGGTTAGCCTTTTTACAAGCATCGCGGAAAGCCATGATACCGGCCATCTTGAAAGCCATTTCGTTGGAGTCAACTTCGTGGTAAGAACCATCAAAAACTTCAACCATGACATCAACCATTGGATAACCGGCCATAGTACCACGTTCAACAGCTTCTTTAACACCCTTTTCGATAGCTGGGATAAACTCTTTAGGAATAGAGCCGCCCTTGGTAGCATCCTTGAAAGAGTAGCCACCACCTTCGACATTAGGAGCGATACGCAACCAGCAGTGACCGAATTGACCTCGACCACCGGACTGTTTGACATATTTACCTTCAGCTTCGGATTGATTGCGAATAGTTTCACGGTAGCTAACTTGTGGCTGACCGATATTAGCTTCGACGCTAAACTCACGCTTCATACGATCGACGATAATGTCGAGGTGTAATTCACCCATACCAGAGATGAGGGTTTGACCAGTTTCTTCGTCAGTTTCGACACGGAAAGTTGGATCTTCTTCAGCAAGACGTCCGAGAGCCATGCCCATTTTTTCTTGGTCAACCTTGGTCTTTGGTTCAACAGCGATTTGAATAACTGGTTCAGGGAAGCTGATGGATTCTAGCAAGATTGGATGATCAACATCGCAGAGAGTATGACCAGTGAAAGTTTCTTTGAGACCGATAACAGCAGCGATATCACCAGAGTAGATTTCGTTGATTTCTTCACGACTGTTGGCGTGCATACGGACCAAACGACCGATACGTTCTTTTTTGCCGGTAGAGGCATTGAGAACATAGGAGCCGGAAGTGAGTACGCCAGAATAAACACGTACGAAACAGAGCTTACCGACAAAAGGGTCAGTAGCGATTTTAAAAGCCAGAGCAGTAAAAGGAGCGTCGTCCTTGACTGGGACTGGGATTTCTTGAGTCTCGTCATCAGTAGAATGACCGATTAGAGCGGCGACATTGATCGGAGATGGGAGATAATCGACAACAGCATCGAGCACGAGCTGGACACCGATGTTTTGCAAAGCAGTACCACAGAAGACTGGGTAAATCTGACTGGCAATGACACCCTTGCGAATAGCTTGCTTGATTTCGTCGAGAGAGATTTCTTCACCATTGAGATAACGGTCAGTTAGAGACTCATCACACTCGACAGCTTTTTCAATCATAATGTTGCGGTATTTAGCAACAATCTCTTGCATATCAGCTGGGACTTCAACTTCTTGAATGTCTTCGCCGTGAGCACCGTTGAAAATATAGGCCTTTTGAGTCAAAAGGTTAACAACGCCTTTCATAGTGTCTTCAGCACCAATAGGCAATTGAACAGCTACAGCCTGAGTATTCAAACGAGTATGAATTGAATCCATACACATAAAGAAGTCAGCGCCAGTTTTGTCCATTTTGTTAACGAAACAAATGCGAGGCACATTGTACTTGTCAGCCTGACGCCAAACGGTTTCGGACTGAGGTTCGACACCCTGACTACCGTCAAAAACAGCCACAGCAGCGTCGAGAACACGCAAAGAACGCTCTACTTCAACAGTAAAGTCGACGTGACCCGGAGTATCAATAATGTTGATACGATGATCCTTCCAGAAACAAGTAGTAGCAGCGGAAGTAATAGTAATACCACGTTCTTTTTCTTGTTCCATCCAGTCCATTTCAGCAGCACCTTCGTGAACCTCACCGATCTTGTGCTTTTTACCGGTGTAGAACAAAACACGCTCAGTAAAAGTGGTCTTACCGGCATCGATGTGAGCCATGATACCAATGTTTCTAGTCTTTTCTAGAGTATATTCTCGGGGCATAGATAATCAATTTACAATTATCAATTTACAATTATCGATGGGTCAAAATTTCTGCTTGGGAAATTATGATTGGTGATTGGCTTGCAAATTGGAAATTGGAATTTGGAAATTAAACAAATTAATTAGCGTGCGAAGTGGGCAAAGGCCTTGTTGGATTCAGCCATACGATGAACGTCGGCTTTCTTTTTCATAGAAGCACTTTCACCCTTGGCAGTATTGATAAACTCTTCGGCTAGCTTTTCAGCCATAGCCTTGCCTTTACGAGAGCGAGCAGCATCAATCATCCAGCGACAAGCCAAAGCAAAACGACGCTCACCACGAACTTGGTAAGGGATTTGGTAGTTACCACCACCAACACGTCGACCACGGACTTCAAGCAAAGGAGAGACCTGCTTAATAGCCTTGCCAAAGATATGGCGTGGATCTTGCTTGGTGATTTCACGAATGATTTCAAAAGCATCATACATAACACGTTGAGCAGTAGCCTTTTTGCCACCAATCATAATGTAATTGATGAACTTAGCAACATCAACATCGTGATATTTTGGATCTGGTTCAATGACTCTTTTAGGTGCTTGTTTACCTCTCATAGTTTTGGCTTTGCTGAGCAACCACTCTCAGTAAAATATTTATGCAACTACTTGTTTAATTAATTTTTATAAATGATTATTTTTTAGCCTTAGGCTTCTTGGCGCCGTAAATACTGCGACCATTGCGACGAGCTTCTACGCCCTGAGAGTCGTAGACACCACGGACAACCTTGTAACGGACACCTGGCAAGTCCTTGGTACGACCACCCTTGATCAAGACGATGGAGTGTTCCTGCAAGTTGTGACCCATACCTGGGATATAAGCAGTGACTTCCATACCGTTTGATAATCTGACCCTAGCAATCTTACGCAAAGCGGAGTTAGGCTTCTTTGGAGTGGTGGTGGTAACCTTGAGACAAACACCACGTTTGAAGGATGAACCAACGATAGTGACAGACTTTTTGCGATGCAAACTATCCAGCGTAACTTTGAGAGCTGGAGACTTTGGCTTTTTGGCAATTTTTTTTCTGCCCTGTTTAACTAATTGGTTGATTGTTGGCATATTTACAGTAATTTGTCCGACCGTGGCCGAAGTTATGTCTTAAGAAAAAGTAAAATAAAACCCGAAATTTCGGGAAATTGATATCCTTAAAATATCAGAAAGCTAAATATTAGTCAATAGAGTTTGCTAAGAGCCTTACAAAGAGTCTTTTTGGAATATTTTTGGCTAATATTGTGTTTTTTATCAGTTTAGCTAAAAAATAAAGCTTACTAAGACCCTGTTAAATGGACAATACTTAGAAAAAAAGACTCAGAATAGCACTCATTACTGGACCGAGAATGATATCAGTTAAACCAAGATAGACTAGAATCAAAACAACAAAGATCCCGTAAGTCTCATAGCGATAGAAAAAGTCTCGTCCTTTTTCATTCATAAAGCGCAAGAGCACCTTGGAACCATCTAGCGGTGGGATAGGAATGAGGTTAAAAACCATGAGTACAGCATTCACCAAACAGATAATCAAGCTCATAACATAGAGGCTACTAGCTAGAGAGCCAGCCATCAAAGCCATAGTTTCGCTGTTACCTTGCATAAAAAAGGCTTGCAAGAGACTAGTTTTGGTGCTAGCAGCAAGTGGTAAGAACTTAGCAAAAAGCCCAAAAACCACCAAAATAACTAGATTAGAAGCCGGACCAGCTAGCGCGACTTTCATTGGGCCGTTCTTGCTATCAGTGAAATTATAAGGATTAAAAGGCACTGGCTTAGCCCAAGCAATGAAGAAACGAGCACCGGATATGGTCAAGATAAGTGGCAAGAGCACTGAACCAATAGGATCGAGATGTTTGATAGGGTTAAGAGTCAGTCGACCGAGGTCCTTGGCAGTGTCATCGCCGAGACGATAAGCCATATAGCCGTGAGCCACTTCGTGGACAACAGCCGACATAATCAGAGCAATAATTTGAAAAATAGTCAGCATCATAGTGAGATTAAGATAGTATAAAAAAGCGCCGCTGTAAAGACAGTAGCGCTATATTTTAACATGGTACTAGGCCCATGAGACGACAATGATCATTCCACAAGGGTCTACAGAGTTGCTGATTACCAAAATTAAGCATATTAATATCAGCAGTCCAGACAGTCAAAAAAGAGTTGAGATGTCGAGTGATAGCAAGCTCTAAACCGCGGTAGCACTCGGGATAACAATCGTCTCTGTCAAAAGAAACAATCTGCTTAGAGATAGGAAAAGCCGAGGGATACTGCTTATAAAGCAGCGTAACACCCCTAAAACCAGCTAGCACAACTTGATTGGCTAGCAAGAACTCTAAGGCTCTCGATTTACTAACTATACTACCATCGCTGACTTCCCAGAACTTGGCGATATAAGACTCCCCTGCCTTGAGCTTGTGAGTAGCCTTGATATCCCTTCTAGCGAAACGATGAAAATCTATTAACCTGTTAATATTAGCATACTCAAAAAGCTTGAGATGATGATCGTGATCGTAATCATCAGGAACAGTAATTTTTATATCTAAGTTAAGACTACTAAATAAACTGTCCTGAATATTTGATTGAAATTGGCTCATTTAACACCCCATGAATTGATAAAAGAACTAAATTGCCTTTATACGGTAAAGTATATTGCCTCTTTAGTCAAAAGCCACAAAACCGCTAGACTTAGCTTGACAGCAAGTAAAAAAGCTATTAAACTAGCAAAACATTGCTTTATATAATATTTAGACTTCTTTTATGGCTAAAATTTGCGATTTATGCGGACGAGGATCTACCAAAGACGCCAGCCGCTCCCACTCCAACATCAAAACCCTCAAACGTCAGCATATCAATTTGCAGACTAGACATCTAGCCGGTGCCGCCATCAAAATCTGCACCAAATGCATCAAGACTGTGAAGACTTTGGCTGCTAAATAAGATTTGGAGATTAAAAAACCACCTTACGGGGTGGTTTTTTGTTATTCTGAGATTTAATTCTCGATCAGATCCAAATAGCTATAGTAAGACAAAACCAGAGATGATGATAATCCAACAGCTTAGTAGCCATACATAGATTTTGACGAAGCTGACGCCAGGTTTGGATGTATCAAATAACCAAGAGTAATTCATAAACTTAACGAGCTTTGGGAGTGACCCAGAAGCCCATGTATTTGCCAAACATTAGACGAGTTTGAGCTTCTAATCCTGGCACAGAACCAAAAATAATAATCGAAACTGGTAAAAACATCCACTGCAATAACATAACCAGATAGCGCCAAGCACTAAAGTCAGACGGTTTTTTGGGCAAGATAATGGTAGAGATGATGGCGGCCAGCACCATACCAACCATAGCACTAGTCATCAGAACTTGAGTGATAGCTGGTAGATTGACCGACAAAACACTTTCGTTGAATTTATCACCACCTAGTAGTAGTGGTAACCAACCAATCAAACCAATGATTAGAGCATTGGTCGCCCAAGAATGAAAGCCGTAGAGCTGAACCATAATCTGATAAAGGAACTTGGACTTTGGAATAGACGACCAGTTTTTGGCAGTGTTAAAGATCAAATAGGGCAAATTTTCTACGCCCCAGCCCCAACGACGTTGTTGTTTATAAAGATTGCGAGCTGTCGAGAGTAGTGACTTGTCCATACAAGCATCCATAAAGACTGGGAAATGCATAGGCTCGACACGATAATCACCGCGATAATAGAAAAAAGCATGAAAGAAGATGCGAGAGTCCTCACTGACCATAGCCGGAGACCAAAAACCAATATCAACTAAAGTCCGCCAAGACATAGAATGAGAAGAATAAGTCGCCAGTTTCTCACGACGGATCTGGAGCATCATTTGCCAAAAAGTATTAGAAAAAGCAGCAATACGAGCAAAGAAAGGAGCGCGCCAGACATTGTTATTGTAAATAGGAATAGGCTGGTAGCTTGAGCGATGAGGAAACTCAGCTGTGAAAAAACGATAGATTAAGCAATGGAAATAACCCGGCTTAATGACAGTATCAATATCAAAGACGCTAACTAAGATCTGGTCATAGTCGAGGCCGTCGGCATCAATAACTAAACGACGAGCTTCACGAGCAGCATAAGCTTGATTAGCACCCTTACCCTTGATCTCGCCAGGGATATTGTCAGGATGAATGGTGATCAAGAACTTTTTGAACTGTGAGCCGTATTTGGCGGCGATCTGCTGGGCATTTGAGAGGGCTTGCTCCCCTGCTCGGGCCTCGATGGCTAGGACAACAATCTGACGATCCTTGGGATAAGGATCAGTGGCAATAGCCTCGACAGTAGAACTGACAAGCTCGAGACTTTCATTGTAGGTTGGCAAAATAATGAGCTGATAAAAATCCTGCCAAGTAGCACTAAAGACACGCTCATCACCACTGCTAAGGACTGTGAAATTGCGTTCAGGTAAAGCTTGACAGGCCTTGACCCAATCAGTTGAGGAGCCGATTTTAAGCCTGCGATAAGAAGATAATAAGTGAATAGCTAAATACAAGACCTGCAATAACCAATAAATATCAAAAAGGATCAAGAAAACAGCCACCCAGACCGGCTCTAAACCAGAGAGAATAATTAAGCCCAGAAGCGTCAGCCATGACAAAGCTCCTGGCAAAATCTCCAAGTAGCGATAGAAACGAAAGTCTCGACCAGATAAGTCAGTTGCTTTACCGATTTTAAGAAAATCCATGTTAGCTGATAAAAGGCCCGCAGGCACTAAGTAATTTGCTAATATTTAACATATTATTGCTTTTTAGTCAATTTGTTTAAGTAGTCTAGATAGAGAGCATGACTGATGGTTGAGCCTAGCTGAAAAAGCGATTTAGGCTCGCTAACATTAGTAAAAAGCCCTTGTTTAACAGCCCGAACCACAGCTTGAGCACTTAAGTCCGTTAAATCCAAGACAGCGTAATCACTACGCAGGCAGGAAAAATTAAAATTATGCAAATCAGCAGTAGCGATAAAGGGTTTATGACGAGCAATACAAAGCTGATTGATAACTTGATTGGGATTGAGAAAACGTGAATAAAACCAAGAATTTTCGACCGCATCAAATAATGACCAGTACTTAAGTAGACGCTCTTTGCCTAGAGAAACGCCAAAGCCAAAATTGGGGTGAGCCGCGATGACAAGTAAATCAGGATGAGTAATGCGATACTGAGCCAGATCAGCAAAGCTCTGAACCTCGCCAATCGAAGCGTCGCAATTGATAGCGAGAGTATGATTGGCACTGCCACCTTCAGTTAGCTCAAGCTCAACGCCCGGAATGAGCAAGATGCCATTCTGGTCGGCATAATCTGACCAAGCCTGATCCCAAACAAAATAACGATGACAGGTATGAGCAAGGACAGCTATACCAGCTTCTTTAGCTCGGTCAATCAAATCAAAAACAGAGTAACCGATGACTCCACCTTCAACCAAATCAGCGCTAGTGTGACAATGCAGACTAGCTTTGACTTTCATAGAGAGGCTTATCCGAATCCTTGGCCTCTTTAACGGCCAGAGTGCGACCACGGAAGTCGCGAGCTGGAGCAGAGCTAATGTCTGATAAACTGAGTTCTGAACCAGAATCAGCTACTGGCGTCTCATTTACAGGACTCGGGGCTTTGACTGAGGCTGACTGAGAACTAGTTTGACTGAGCGAGGTTCTGGGACCAGCATAGTGGTTTTGATTGCCTGGTTTGTAAGAAACAGGAGCGGCTTTGTGCGTGGCACCAGAATAATTTGAGTTAGCACGGGGAGCTGATGGGCTAGAGTGATAATTTTTGGCAAGAGTAGTAGAGTTAGCTGGTTTTAATTTGTTTAATTCACGTTCTTTGGCTTCACGACGACTATCAAGCTGTGATTTGCGATCTTCTTTGGACTTGGCTAAACATTCTTTACAAAAGACCGGACGCACACCATCTGGTTCAAAATTAAGACGGGTTTTTTTGCCACAACTACTACACTCAGCCTCAAAACCGCTAGTCGCTGGTTTGACATAACTGGTGGCAGGAGCAGATTTGACTACTGGAGCGTCGGACTTTTGACTATCAATATCGCTGACTAGAGCCTTTGGTGGAGTAATATCTTCTTCGTGCCAAGAAGCGATGTCTTTTTCGACTTTTTCTTTTTCGTTGGCATATTTTTGACGGGAGAGGTTGATCACCACCGAGTCATTGCCAGTTAACTCAGAAGAAGCTAGCGGTGGTAGACAGCGAGCAGTAAAAGGGTCACTCGCCACACCGTCAATCATCAGCTTGAGACAGAAATTAAACTTAGGAATATTAACTAGGTCTTCGGCAGTGAAGACCGGCGTAAACTCTTTGACCAAGGACTCGGCATCAGTCGCGCCGACACGATAGACGACCAAGGTGCCGACGTTACCAAAGACAGCAGAACTAACTAACTCAGACAACTGCTCGATATACTGGTGACCCATGATCAGATTGAGACGATACTTACGAGCCTCGGACAAGATGTTGGCAAAGCTGTCTGTAGCGAAGTTTTGAAATTCGTCGACATAGAGATAAAAGTCATTACGTTCGTGCTCAGGAATATCGACACGACTCATAGCAGCGAGTTGAATCTTGGTAATCATCATGGCACCGAGCAGCTGAGTGTTGTCTTCACCGATACGGCCTTTAGATAGATTCATAATCAAGATTTTTTTCTCATCCATGATACGACGAATATCGATTGATGATTTGGATTGACCGATAATGTTACGGACTAGAGAGCTGGACAAAAACTGACCGACTTTGTTTTGAATCGGAGCGACGGCCTCGGAAGCGAATTTGTCCTGATAGCCGGCAAATTCTTTGACCCAAAAAGCTTTGACAACTGGATCTTGAATGCAGTCAACAACTCGCTTGCGAAAGTTTTTGTCAGCCAGCATACGAGTGACAGCAAGCAAGGTAGAACCCGGATAGTCCAAAATAGCCAAGATGGCATTACGGAGAATGTATTCCAAACGTGGACCCCAGCTATCCGCCCAGAGTTTTTTGAAAACACCGATCAGACCAGAGGCAACTAGATGACGTAAATGCGGTTCGACTTGTTCGACAATGTTAAAGGCAATAGGATGATCAGTGTCAGCTGGATTAAAATAAACGACATCCTCTACACGATGATCGGGAATGAATTGGATAATTTTTTCAGCTAGTTCACCGTGCGGATCAACCACAGCCACACCACGACCAGCACGAATGTCTTCGATAATCATGTTCTCCATCAAGGTGGACTTGCCCATACCAGTTTTACCAATGACGTACATATGACGACGACGATCATCAGCCTTGATACCAAATTTTTTGAATTGATTACGAAAAGTAGTTTCCGCAAAGACAGTAATAGGATTATTAGTAGCAGACATAAAAATTAATTAAACAAAAGGTAAATTAGCAGGAGCAGCACCTTTGTCAGAGTTTTCTTGCTCTAAAAATTTAATAAAATCACTATTTGATTTGGCTGGTAGTGGAGCTTTGGTATCTGACACAGCTAGAACAGAGGCGCTAGCTGGTTGAGCAGGGATAGAGCTCTCCGGCAAATGATAGTTAGGATCAAAGATAGGTTCTAAGTCAGAGCTGGAGCCAGAATTAGATGAACCAAAAGGCAGACTCATCGGAGCTTCAACTTTGCGACTGCTAGCACGCTGGAGCAGAGGCGCTTTGACAACAGCATCGATTGGGAAATGCCAAATAGTAGCTAATTCTTCGACATTGAGCACATAAGGAGCTTTGCCGACAGAAGAACTGCGATTTTTATAAGAACTGATAATTCTATTCTTGCGCTTATTGACACGAGGAGCAGCTCGGAAATAAGCAGTCGAAGTAGCAGTAGACTTACCATCAGGCATAAAGCCATTGAGGTCGAGAGCGGCAAATTGCTTCATGTAACCGACAAAGCCACTAACGCCCTTGGCGCGATTCATCACATTTTTGTCAGCCAGATAGATAGCTCGGATCTTGATACTATAACCGATCTTAGTCGCCTTCATCTGAATGGCGTCAATCTGACGCTTGGTCTTGGGATGCATATTCATCCAAGAAACTTCTTTGTCTTTTTCGGGAGCCTTCTTGATAGTGACATTCCAAGGATTAAGTGACTCGGCCAGCTTACCAATGCCGACTAAAATCTTGCCAAAAAGAGTCTTGCTAAAAGGTGAAGCTTTTTTCTTGATGCCGGCTAGCTTGTCAATAGTAGCCGCTGAATCTTTGAGCCAATCAAAACCAGTTGGGGTAGCGATGATTTGATACCAGAGTTGCTCACCGGGCCCGAGACTACTCATAACATCCATGAGACTCGCCATCGTATCACGATAAGTCATCTCAGGAGCTCCCAGCATATGCTCAAACTCTTTGTAGACCTTGATCGGCATAGCCTGAGGGCCAGTGAGCAGAAAGTCACTACCCCAGAGATCTTTGTCCAAGTCAGGATAGCGGTCAGGGGCTGCATCAACGTAATCATTAACAACGGAGATTTCAGCATCGGGATATTGAGCGTAGAGACCGGTCATCACAAAATCTTTGAAGCCAGAAGGGACTCGAATGAGAAATTGGATATAACCTTCGATAGAAACAATTTCAAAACTAAAACTTTGCTGATACTTACCCTCCCACCATTTTTCCATCAAGTTAGGACCACTTTGAGCGGCATGTAGATAAGAGAAAAAGTTCTCGACGGATTTGGGTGATTGAGCATTGTTATTAGGTACGTCAATGGCAAGCAAAAGATAACTTTGCTTAGCTGACCACAAACTAGAACGCCAATCAAGCCACAGCTCACGAGCGAGCCACAAAAAAACAAAAGCAAAAGGCATCCAGCCAAAATACCAAAAAAATAGCCGATAGATAACTTGACCAAAAGGCAAATCGAGTAGCTCAGCGTATTGAGCGAGATAGAGAGTGATTTCCATAATTAACGTTATCAATCATAGCACAGAGCCCTAGTCATTAGCAATTTATGAGAGACGCAAAAGAACACTTAAAAAGCCGCTCGTAAAGCGACTTTATTAAGTAACAGAGAGGAAATAAATAATGAATTACTTTTTGGCATTATCAACCAAAGTGTATTTACCATCGGTAGTTTTCTTGAAGCGGTTTTTATTCATGAGAGCTAGGTTGATGGTAGTTTGCTTGACCAAACGTTGTTTCATAACCGCATTAGTCAAAGCTTCTTTGGTCATTGGGCTAGCTTCAGCCTTGAGGATAGCTTCGACGACATCAGCGACTGTGCCGTTTTGGTAACCCCATTCTTTGAGGCCGTACATACCACGACCAACGAGGACATATTTGTCATCCAAGATTAATTCGTTATGAGTGGTGGCAGTGTTAACGCTTTTGGAGTCAAAACCGAGCTCAGTGATACGCTTGGCGATATCGCCATAGTACATTGGTTTGCCATGATCTTTGAGGACGAGATAAATCTTGTCATTGATAGTCTTTGGCAAAATCTCACGAGAAGAGCTATGACCCCAGTGGCCAAACTTGTTTTGATCGAGTTTCTTAATGGATTTAATCAAGCCGTAGACGACACGATTTGGCCAAACTTTGCCAGAGTATTCAGAGAGTGAAGACTTAAGATAGCTACTGAAGTCAGGCTTGTCTGCTACTTCGAATTTGGACTGATGTTTGCGGTAAGACTCGGACTTGAGAATCAGGTCAATCAAGTCATCAGTCGCTACCATCAGCTTAGCCTCACTAATCTTATCAAGAGCTTCGGTGGCTACTTCAGCCAAATGATTGACAGTGTATTCTTTGAGCTTAATAAGATCGTTAAAGATCTGATCTTCACTGATTTGATCTAAATTATCATTGATAATACGGCTAATGAGGAAATTGAGATGATTATTGTAATCAGAGCTCTTGTGATTAGAGTTCTGTAATTCGGCTAAACGAGCCAAGATTTTGAAGAGATGCTCTTTGTCCAAAACACCACCATGTTCCACCAAGAGATCATGAATAAGAGTATTTAAACCACCAACAAGAGCCTGGGAATTAGTATTTTTCTTAATTTTATTAACACCAACATTTTCGATTTGACGAATACGTTCACGAGTTAGCTTGTGAGCTCGACCGATGCTTTCTAGAGTCTCTTTTTCAACACCAACCAAACCGTAACGGCGACGCAAAACATCCTGTTCACGAGGGTTAAGGACAGACAAAAGATGGTTGATAATCTCAACCAAGTCTAAACTAGCCACTTCTTTGATTTGGCTAGTAGTTAGATTGTCTTTTAAAATAGACTCATCTTTCATAAGAAAAGACTAGCAAGCCACCCCTCTATTAACAGCCGCTTTAGTTATTTTTGGCTAATATAAGTAAATAATTAGCAGTAGTGATTAATAAAAAATCGTGATTAAAATATAGCATAATTAGTTAAATAAGTCAATAGATGGCACTAGAAGCTCCAAAAAGCTAAAGTAGGCCATCTTCATCCAAAACCACTATTTTGTCGCCATCAAGGACATTGTAGAGAAAAATATCAGCAATTTCACGACGGTAGGCAAATTCTTCGTCGGTCATAGTCGAGTAATTAACTTCGCGAACCAGCTCATCTTCGAGCTCTTTGACCAGCTTAACTAGTTTGACCTTATTAAAGTCACCGACCATCAAGAGATCGATATTGGAATCAGGATTACCAACAAAGAAACCAGTAAGGACTAGTAACTTAATCTTGCCGAGACGCTTGAGCTTGTCGGCAAAGTCTTTTTCGTACATGATCTGAGACTTGACAATCAGAGCCTTGATTTCATTAAAAAAGGCAAAATCACGATTGGCTTGATAAAACTTTTTATCAGCTTTTTTGTCTTCTTTTTTAACAACTTTTTTGCCTTTTTTGGTAGCAGTCTTAGGCTCTTCAGCGACTTCAACAGGCTCAATAGGAGTTTGACTGAACTCTTCGGGGTCAGCGGCGCCAGAACGAATAATACCAATTTCTTCAAGGTTAACTAATTCACGATGAACACTATTGAGCTGCAAAGAGAGATTGCGGGCAATTTCACGAATATAGTAACGCTGTTTGTGGTGTAATAAAAAAAGCTTGAGCAGCTTAACACGGGTATGAGAACCAAATAATTTGTCTAGCATAGTTTGATAAATAGCCCGAAAGTCAAAAGTCTTAAAGTTACAAAATACTTTTAGACTATTTATTTGTGGTCTTAGTCTTTTTATAGTATAATATCAGCGAGTTCTGGTCAATAGCTAATTGAGCTTAATTAGCCATTTTTGTTTTTGAATAATGCCTATTTATTATAAAATTGCTAAGTTAGTTTTAAATCCTGAACGTGCCAGTTTGGTGACACGTATTCATATTAGTCAGCCTGATACTGAGCAGGAAGAATCATTAGGCAGACTCCTGATCTTGACTGAATTTCCAAGTAAGAAAGCCGACTATCAGGCTCTGTTTAATCTGCTAATAGAACAGTTTTCAATTGCTTATTATGAAAATGAGCAGGTTTTATTGTTAAATAAACTGGCCACTGTGACAGTGGCGAGTATTTTTGAAGCAGCGGTCAATAAAATCAATCAAATTTTGTTTGAATTACAACAAACCCAAAGTATTAAATTTAGTAGTAGCGAACTAAGCCTGACCCTTGCTGTCATTCACGAAAATAAAATTCATTTTGCGAGCATTGGCAGAAATCAAGCCTTGCTCATTTATAAGCCCAAGAGCCAAGTTGGCATTAGTGAAACAGCTCTTAGCCTCATTAATATTTCCAAAAAAACTCGTGACAGCAAAGATGAGCTCTTTGCTCCCAATAAGGTACTGGCCAATATTATCAGTGGTCAAGTGCCTCAAAATGGTTATTTCATCTTTAGTAACGAAGCTTTGTACGAATACTTGTCAGAGAATAAACTAATTAAAATTATTAGCACTTTGCCACCATCTGGAGCAAGCGCTCAGATTGAGAACGAGCTACAACAAACTCATCTGGCCATCCCCTTTTCTTTGATTATTATCAAAAATCATAAAGGCCAACATCAAGAACAAGAAGATAATCTAGTCAGCCCAGCTCCAGAACCAGAGCTACGCAGTATCAGTACGCACCGGACCCATATGCCGAGTCGCCCGGAACGTGATATTAACAAAGAATCAATCCGCTCGCTTAATTTAACAGAAGATCAAACAGCGGCCATTTTAAAACCGTCGGGAATATTTAATTATCGCAAAGCAGGAGCCTTATTCACTGGCTTAGCCAGTAGCTTGAGACGACAACCCAAGCAAAAGCTCAAAGTCTTGCCAGCCAAAATCTTTGAACGTAAGCAACGCTTACTGTCTTGGCAAAAGATTTTTAATGTCTTTGCGACTATCGCGGTGTCGATTTGGACTCTAGTACTAGCAATCAGCAGTCAGATTACTGATCGTGACAAACGCAATAATTGGCTAACTAGAATGAGGCTGATTAAGAGTCGAATTACTAAAACTCACTTGATAATGATGGGTGTGGTGCTAGTCTGTCTGAGTCTATTTATCGCTAATGCTTACAAAATCAATCAGGAATCAGCTAGAAAGCGTATGCATGAGGAAGTCGCTGAACTCATCAAGGCGATTGAAAAAGAAGAAAGTCAGATCGAGGCGGATTTGCTCTATGGCAACAAAGACAAGGCTAGGAATAGCTTAGCCCAAATTGGCATTATCTTGCGTGACTTCCCGAAGCAGATGAATGACGAAGAAAAGGCTCGCTATGATATCAAGAATGCTAATTACCAAGAAAAGCTAGCCAAGATCAATAGCATAGCGACTTTTGAAAGCTTGGAAGCGGTAGCTAGTAGCAAGGATGGTACTTTAAATAACTTGGCTTCAAGTGGTGATTATCTTTATCTGACGGTAGATAATAAGATTGTCAAAGTTGATAAGCAGAGTAAAACTTTTAAGACTTTGTCGGATCTCGATAGTGATTTGAAGTTTGGCTCGACGGATAATAACGGTGTTTACTGGCTATTGTCAGCTGGTAAAAACATGATTCAGATCAATCCATCTGATAGCGTCAAGAGATTTGCACTAGAAGAAGCTCCAGACAATATCAAAGGCTTAGAGGTTTATTACAACAAGCTCTATCTATATACTGATACTGACAAACAGGTCTATCGCTACCAATTAACCAGTGATGGCTTCCGCAGTAAGAGTGCTTGGCTCAAAAATCCAGAAGGTCTTGATGCGATCAGGTCACTATCGATTGATGGCTTTGTTTATCTACTCGATAAAAATACTATTCACCAGTTTGGCAGTGGTCGTCCACAAAACTTCTCGCTATCCCCTGTTGAGCCGTCGCTCGCCAACCCTAGCAAAGTCATTGCACTCAAAGAAAAGGACTATGTCTATGTCCTCGAACCAGAGGCTCAACGAGTGGTAGTCTACAATAAAAAAGGTAATTTCCTAGCTCAATACAAAGGCGCTGAGCTTGATAAGCTTATTGATATAGCGGTTGATGAAAAGTCTGCGATGATCTATTTACTCTCCGGTACAACCGTTTATCAAGCCAAATTACCGATGCCTACTATTAGTCGATAATGGAGATGCAGTATATTTTAAAACTAACCACTGAGGTTAGTTTTTTAATAGTTTATTTAATTGTGTCATTTCGAACGGAATGAAATGGAGAGAGAAATCGCTTAAAGGTTATTACTCCTATTAGGTGGTTAATTAAAACTAATACAATGATTGATGTTTAAGGGATCTCTCACTGCGTTCGAGATGACACATAATGAAAACGTTCGGAATGAAATAGAACTTGACTTGAAATAATATAATGTAAAAACTGTGTCATTTCGAACGAAATGAAATGGAGAGAGAAATCGCTTAAAGGTTATTACTTCTATTAGGTGGTTAATTAAAACTAATACAAGGATTAATGTTTAAGGGATCTCTCACTGCGTTCGAGATGACACATGATGAAAGCGTTCGGAATGACACTGAGGATGAGGTACATGATTAAAATTATAAAATGTCATCAAAAAGATCTAGCCAAGTAGGATTCAGACTTTTAATTAAAACTTGTTTTTTAATTCTACTCCATTTTTTTAATTGTTTTTCTCTATAGATAGCCGCTGAAACTAGTCCATAATTTTCATAATAAACTAATTTATGACAAGAATATTTTTTGCTAAATCCTTTTATTTTACCTTCTTTGTGTTCAGAAATTCTTCTAAATAAGTTATTGGTTACGCCAATGTAAATAGTCCCAGAATTACTAGCAACAATATAAACAAAATATTGTTTTTCAATAAACATGTTTTAATTATAATAAAAATTATTTTTGTGTCATATACTCCTTAGTCCTGATCAATACAAGGCTTCATGTTTAAGGGATCTCTCACTGCGTTCGAGATGACACAAATAAAATACTCCCGCCTCTTGCGAGGCGGGAGTATTTAGCGTCCAAACAATGGAAGCGCCTTGAATAACTAAGTGATTAGTTGTTCATGGTGCGACCAGCGAATGGCAAGCTCTTCAACAGATAACCGTTAGCCCAGTCAGCTGAAGAAGTGGAGACAGCGACCAAGTCGCTACCGCCGTCACCAGTCTTGTCGGCCAAAGTGCTGTCATGAGCGACAACAGAGTAGTCGGACCAGATGATGTTACCATTGGTAGAAGCAATGGTAGGAGTGGCAGCAGCTGTACCGAGGTGTTGACCAGCGGTAACAGTACCATCACCCAAGGCAACAGTACCCTGACTGACAGTTTGATCGATATCGACCAACTTGTTGAAGCCAGAAGTAGCTGCAGCGGTATCAGCGTTCAAGATAACTCGGATAGAGTCATCGTCGGCACCAGTACCGTAGTTGCTCAAGGTAGCACGTAGGGTGTATGGGTTAGTACCACCAGAGGCAATCAAGTCTTCGGAAGCCCAGGTTACAATCAACTTGGAAGTACCAGTAGCCAAAGTGTTGCTGCTCTCTAGAGTAGCACCAGCAATGTTGTGGATATCAACCAAAGAAGTGATGTCAGTGGAGCCCTTGAAGAGCTTCCAAGAACCAGCAGTCTGACCGTTGTTGGTACCTACGTTGTCAGTCAAAGTGACATCAAAGACCAATTGCTTCAAAGCAGCGTCGTTACCATCAGCGGTGACAGAGAACTTGTAAACTTCGTTCTCAGAACCGTTAGTGATAGCAGTAGTGCTTAGAGCTTGTTCAGTGAAGGTCAACTTGGCCTTACGGAAGATCATAGCACGACCATCAATGTTGGCACCACCCAAGGCAGTGTCGACAGTGTCAGAACCATTGATACCACGAGCCTCAAAGTTGGTGTCGTAGTCCAAGGTAGCAACAATGGAAGTACCAGAAGAAGCACCGTTAGAAGTGAGACCAGTAGAAGCCTTGACAGTCAAGGTCTTGCTAGCATCCTTTGGAACGATGAAGTCAGCGATAAAGCTGTTGAAGTCAGCGTAATCAGCACCAGAGCCATCAGTAACAGCGACGTCGTTAGTCAACTTAGTAGCGCCATCATAGAGAGCGATAGTTGAAATTTCTTCGGCAGTGTTATCAGGCAAAGCGATACGGATCTTGGTGAGCTTCAAGGCTTCGGTAGCGGCAGTCAAACGGTACTTAGCAAGTACGATGTTGCTGGCACCAGCCAAAATGATCTGGCTTTCGGTTTCAGCGTCATCAGCAGCCAAAGTACCAGTCATGCTACCAGCAGAAGCGATAACGTGAGCAGGACCAGTGACAGTACCAGAAGGATCGATGGAATTGCCTTCCATATCCTGAGCATTGATGTCAGAAGCAGAAGCAATACCAAAGCTCAAAGTGGTAGAACCACCAACAGAGCTCAACTTGATCAAGTTAGTCTTGATGGTCAAGGTCTTGGTAGTACCCTTGGTGATAGTGGTGTTTAGACCAGAGAAGGTAACAGTAGTACCAGAGATGTTCTTGGTGGAGAGCAAAGTGTCACCATCATAGAGCATAGCACTGCTAACACAGTTAGCTTCAGTGGAACAGGAATCAGCACCAGTAACAGTAGTCATGATGCTGGTAACCTTAGCATCCTTACCGGTACCGGCAGCGATGTTCAAGCCGAGTACAGCAACACCAGCAGTACCATTGATGTAGGTCTGTAGTGATGGGGTAGCAGCGAGACTAACGGTTACAGAACCAGCCTTAACATTGTGAGCAGCACCGATGATAGCACCAGAAGGTACGATTTCGGAGCTAGAAACAAACAAGTTAGTGTCTAGGTTCTTGATAGCGGAGGAACCAAAGGCAGTCAAAGTAGCCTTGATGGTTTCGGTAGAATGAGGGGTAAAGTTGGCAACGTCTGCAGTCACCTTGAGGGTGCGAGTCTTGCCAGCTTGGATGTTCCAGATGTCAGTGAAGGTCAAAGTCTGAGCATCGTCATCACCAGCAGCGACACCGGACAAGTCAGTAGGACCAGCCACGATGGCACCAGTAGCAACGTCAACGATCTTAACGTCAGTGTAGTTAACACTAGTACCGTTGGTAACCAAACCACCAGTATCAGTAGTGTCTTCGTCAGCGTCAGTACCACCAGCAGTCAAAGTGATGCCGGTAGAACGGACTTCACCGTTGATCTGAGAAGCCATATCAAAGCGCAAGAGTTCGACGTCTTGACCTTGGACAGCGTAATCAGTTACGGCTGGACCCTTCTGGGAGATGGTAACTTGACCAGCTTCGATGGAAGACCAAGAAGCGTCAGTACCGTCAGCAGAAGCGTTGTCGTAAGCAGTACGAGTAACAGCGAGGCCGAAACCGTAAGTCTTACCAACAGCGTACAAATCAGCGTTGTTGTCTAGGTAGAAACGGATGGTGTCAGCGCTGCGAGCAGTGCTGTTTACATCAGCGTAAACTTCAAAGACCTTGGTGGTACTCTTCTCCATCTTGAATGGAGTAGAGAAGTTGAAGACAACATTGGAACCAGTCATCATAGATGCGGTAGCCAAAGTTACACCAGCTTGCTTCAAAGTGAAGTTAGTCAACTTGTCATTGGCAATGTTACCAACTTGGTAGAGAGTCAAAGCACTGACAGTACCTTCTTCAGAGCCCATGTTGAGCTTGAATTCAGCAACCTTAGCACCGGTTTCACCGGCCTTTGGAGAAGTCAATGGGTTAGAACCACTCTTTTCAATGGTAATAGTACCAACAGCCTGAGCTACGCCAACCATGGTGTTACCCATCATTGGGAAGCTACCAGAAACAACAGCGCCAGAGGCGTCGATGTCAGAAGCAGCGTTGATAGCAAAGAAGTTGTTGTTGACAGTGTTAGCCATGTCAGCCTTTACAGTCAAGGTACGAGTCTGACCGGCAGGAACAGTGTAGTTCAAACCAGTGAAAGTAGCTTGATTGGAAGTAGAGTTGACAGTGCGAGCAGTGGTCAAACGATTTGTACCATCATAGAGGTAAACACCACTAAAGTTGGTAGAAGCGCCGAGACCGCCACGAGTTACAGTCACGCTTCGGATGACCACAGCGCCGTCATTGGCAGCAGTGACATTGAAAGAAGTGAAAGGAACTTGGACAGCACCGGTAGGCACGTTAGCAGCAACAGGAGTGTTGCTAGCCAAAGCGACAGTAAGACCGGAACCACCGACTGGAGTGTTGGAACCAGTGCTAGCACCGCCAGCAGTGTTCATCAACATGGATTCAGCGCCAGTGATGGCGGAACCATTGGCAACTACGCTCTTGCTGGTACTAACAACGTGAGAGAAGTTAAAACCGTTAGCAAGGAAAGCAGATTCATTGCTGAACTTGCGGTAGTTAGCGCCGTCCCAGTAGTAGAGGTCGGAGCTGTTAGCAGGGTTCACGACAGAACCGGCTGGGTAAACACCAGGGGTCAAAGCGGAACCTTGGGTGTAGTTGGTGAAGAAAGAGTCAGCGACGTCGATGACATTCTTAGCCCAAGCTGGACCCCAGAGATCGATAGCGTTAGCTTCGCTAACGATAGAACGTAGGGTGCCGTTTGGTTCAACAGCGTACACGGTTGGGTTGGTAGTGATCTTGATCAACTTAGTACCAGGACGAACGGTAACGTTGCCACCTAGAGGGTAGCTTTCCAATTCGTTCTGTGGGACAGTCTTGATGCCGGACCAATCTGGACCGCCATTGTTGTCAGAATACCAAGAAGAGTAAGTAGCTTCGTTAGGGAAAACGAATCTCTTACCACCTTTGAGGTAGTAGACAGAAGATAGACCGTTCATTTTGATGACGTCACCGTCCATAGCAGCAGCGCTAGCAAAGCTAACACCAGTAGTGCTGATGAGGGTGGCACTCAAAACAGAAGCGGCCAAAAACTTTTTCAATCTGTTCATAAAGTATAATGAATTAATTTGGCTATAAACTTATCCTTATAAATCAATAGGAATTCCCATCTCCCCGCGTCAACCAAAATTGGTCGTGGGGCAAACGAGCTACGTCTGCCTCCGCAATTCGAACATATAATGATCGTGCGGAGAAAATTAACTTAATTGATCTATAAGAGATTCATAGCGTTAAGGTTTCGGCAAATCGGACATCAGTTCTAGAACTGACTCGACCTTGGTTAGTCTGATTTGAGTCTGTGATAGCACAGACTTGTGTCGCCCCTTATTAAATAAAGAGAGAAGCAAGTCGGGACTATAATTAATTTTTAATCAACTTGATACTGACCAAAAACTTGTAAAGCATATTCACTAATTTCCAACCCGGATTATTTTGCCAGCGGAGCAAGGCGGCTGGATTGACACTCCCCTGTCCAGTCAAATCAGTCGGCAAAGTGTCATTGGAGCAAAGAGCGACGAAGTACTGAGTTTCGCCTGCTGTAGAGAGCTCGCTAAGGATCTCGGCTGAAGCGCAAATCACGCTAGAGAGACCATTAACTTGGTCTAAAATCTTAACATGTTTGAAATGAGCTGCCAACTCAGAATTAAATTCTGAGCGAGTGAACTCTCTGACATGAAAAGGGTTTTTTTGACCAAAGACAGCTTTGTTAGGAGTGGAAATGAGCGCAATAGCACCGGGAGCCATGACCCGAACCAGATTAGCCAAATAGGCTTGGTAGTCAGGCAAATGCTCAATGGTCTCAAAACTAACCACTAAATCAACACTGTCATCAGCGATAGTGGCGAGAGTCTCGGCATTATCGACGACAAAAGAGAGATTAGGGCGGGGATAACGGATACTAGCAGCAGCGATAACTGCTGGATCCAGGTCGACTGCCAGCACAGAACTAGCACCAGCCTGAGCAAGTAACTCAGAGCCATAACCAGAACCGCAGGCCAAGTCGAGAACCCTCTTGTCTTTGGCTAGAGTGGCGGCGAGACGATAGCGAACTAAATGTTCGTCATAAATCAAGGCACTAGCACTCTGGGGCGAAAAGACAAAACGTTCTTGGTAGGACATAGCCTGATCAGCTGTCAGTCCCCGCTTGAGATCAACAATGAATTGCTGAGCTCGAGTGGAAACTGAGCAGTAGTATTATCTAATTAATTTATTGAGCTCGTCCAAACGATCTTTGACCTTGTCCAATTGGTCTTGATCTAGTAGCAGTGAGGCTTCTTCGATGATCATATCAGCTGAACGAGTACTGAGCTCTGGTAGCTCGGGTAACGAGATGTCTAGACCTTGACTATCTTTGGTGGCTTCGGCAGCGATGAATTCTTGACTGTCATCAGCTTTGGTTTTGGTCACTGGAGCGACTGGTTCGGGCTTGGTCTTAGCTAGACGCTCGCGAGCGACTTTGATCTCAGATTCTACACTGGCCTTGAGATCAGCAATCTTGGCAGCCTCAGCGGTATCTGAATTTGGTTCGTCTTTGATGAGATCCTTGAGCTCTTCAAGACGCTTACCAGCAAACTCTACACTGAGTTTAGCCTTGCTTTCGTCAGAAAAAGCCAGCATAAGCTGAGCGCGTTCACTGATACGCTTAGCAATATAAAGAGAGTCACCTGGGACACTGGCTTGGCTAATCTTGTAGCCAAACAAACCACTACCAGCAAAAAAGAGCATAATCATCACAGCGACATACTGTGGCTGGAAGATGAGGCGGCCAAGTAGATTGGCTTTGACGCTCCAGCTAAGAGCGGCTGGCTCAGTCTGACCGCTATAGAGCTGACTAGCCAAAAGCTCACGGTTGGATTGTAACCAAAGCAGATTAGGACGCTGGTCCTTGAGTTTATTTAGTTGGCTTAGTAGCTGTTTATCTTTCATGGTGAGTTTTGACTAGGTTTTTGAGAGCTTTGATAGCTCGTAAAATGGTTACTCGGACATTGCCTTTGTCTTTACCGGTAATCTCGCTGATTTCACTAATGGACAAGTCGTTGATATAGCGCATAACTAGGACGCTACGGTATTCTTCTTTGAGGTCAAGTAATTTGGCTTTGACTAGTTCCAGACTAAGAGTTTCATCAATAGTGGAGAGATCTTGCTTGTCATCAATAATAGCTTCGGCAAGTTCTAGGTCGCTAGTAGGCTTGGACTGGCGATAATAATCAATCGTTTGATTGCGAGCGATCTTATAAAGAAAGCTACGCAAGCTCTTATAATCATTACTATCGTTGAGTTTGCCTTCTTGAACTGAACTCCAGCACTTTAGGAAAGTAACTGAAGTCAGATCTCGAGCGTCGTCTTCATTGCCAATTCTAAAGAAAATAAAGCGGTAAATAGCTTCGGCATACTGGTCATAGGCCAGTAAAAAAGCCTGTTTGTCTTTGTATTTTTTTAAACGCAAGAACAAACTATGGTCATCTTCAAAAAAAGCGCTTTTTTTATCTGTGGAATTACTCATCTAATAATACGTTGCTATGACTAAAATGTTACAGTGACAATGATTCGTGGCTTTAAATAAAGCAAAATGATCGCTCTAAGCGAACGATAATAGCTTTAAAGTTAACAGATTAAGACTAATTCGTCAATGTTTTTAACAGTTGTACTTGAACTAAGATTAGCTAAAAAATGTCTCCATGGAGCAAAATTGAGCTGATTTGAAGAGCTTAACTCTTGAGTAAGAGGCTATTTTTTAAACTTTGTTTAATATTAGCCGAAATAGCTTAAAGCCTAGTTTTCTCAAAAGCTTTTTTTCTCTTGCTTTTTAGTAATCCAACACCTAAAATGGAGCAAACTACGACAGCCAAGAGGCTGTCTAGTTTAGCGTGGATAAACAATTTATGCCTTATCCAGCAGAAGTATTCAATAGACCTGATGATCAAGGCGCAAGTGGCGACCTGTCTTTAATATTGGCCAAAAATCAAAATACTAGCCCAGACAAAAATATTTGGTTGTCAGTTTCGGATGTAGCCAAATTGGGCGGCCTATCAAGCAAAACCATTCGGCGAGCCATTGAAAATAATCAGCTGCAGTACCGAGTTATTAACAATCGCTATCAGATTAGCTTTGAAATGGCGCTCAAGTTCTTCCTCAGCTCCCCTAGCCTCTATAATAAACTAAATCAAGACGGCATTGGTCAGTGGATAGAGAAGTGGAAAATATAATTAAAATTAAAAGCTCCCCACTAAGGAGGAGCTTTTGGAGTTTTAGAAACGATTTTAAAAACCGGAGAGCAGACTAAAGAACAGCGTCCTTAGCAGCCTTGGCCAAACGGAATTTAACAACAGTCTTAGCTGGGATCTGGATAGTGGCGCCAGTAGCTGGGTTACGACCCTGACGAGCCTTGCGGTGCATCTTTACAACTTTACCAAAGCCAGGCACGACAAATTCACCATTCTTTTTAACTTCTTTGTAACCAAGGTTGGTGAGTTCGGTGAAAAAATTGTTAACCTGCTTCTTGGATAATTCGGTGGCGTTAGCCAAGGCTTCCAAGATTTGTGACTTAGTCATCTTTGCCATAAATGTTATTACTAGTTCTAGACAAGCAAGAACTGAAGTAAAATTAATTATTTGTTAAAGCCATGACTTAACGCTCATGGTTCCGCTTACAACTAAGAGTTGTAGTTAGCAGAAAGTTCCCTCCTAATATTTTAACTCTTTATTTTAATATTATACACCATGCTATAAAATTGAGCAATGAATTACAGGCTTTTAGCAATAGCTCGCCAGAAACTCTAATGTTTGTAGGCAAAAATAAAATTTGCTGTAACTTTAGCCTTGGACTAGTTAGTTAGAAGCAAATAATTAAGAGTAAGGCAGTTGAGTAAATTATATAGCTTGATCGCTACTTGTTGATAAGTCCGTTTTTACTGGTCGAAAAGTCCAACAACTGTTGATAGAAAAATTCCAGACAAAAATTACGGCGATAGCTACTAGACGCGCAGTGATGTAGTGCAGATCCTGACTGAGTAAGTAGCTCATCAATAAATAATTTAATAGTAACCCAACTAAAGCAGTGACTACAAATTTACTATACTGCGACCAGTAGCTAGTGTGAGGATCACGATAAGTCCAAAACTTATGCAGAAAAAAGCCACCGACAGACCCAAAAACAAAAGATAAACTAGCAGCACCGCGTGGCGACCAAGCCAGTAACTCTACCAAGCTGATCATAAGAGCCATATCAACCAACATCACACTAAAACCAGCCACGATGTATTTAATTAATTTTTTGTAAGGACTTGCGACCCGTGATCTCGCTAGTGATAGGCCAGAGTGCCAAAGAGCCAAGCAGTTAAAATACCGCTGATTTGGTGATTTGATGGCTCGAGACATAATTATTTAACAATTTCTAGTTTGCGATCGCCATGCTTCTTGGACATACCAGTGAGCGGCAAACTAGCATAGAAAGTAGAGCCGTGGTTTTCGACTGATTCAAACCAGATTTTACCACCGACTAAGTCAGCAACCATCCGAGTAACATAGAGACCGATACCGGTGCCGTCAGTATCGCTATGAAGGGCATTGGCGGCTCGATAGAACTTTTGGAAGATTTTGACTTGATCAGCTTGAGGAATACCGATACCGCTGTCTTTGACACTGATAATAAAGCTGTCTTGGTTTTTGGTCAGTGCCACTGTGATAGTTTTTTCATTGCTATCAATGGAGTATTTGATGGCGTTGGATAAGAAATTTTGAATAACTTGCTGCCAGAGACCTTGGTCTAGAGGAACATCTTTGAGAGCAAAACTAGGCTCGGCAAAATTAATAGTCAAATTATTTTGCTTAGCCACCTTATCTACTTCGTTAATTTCTTCTTTGAGCCAAGCGATAATATCAGTTGGCTCTGGATCGATCTTGAGTCGCCCTGCTTCGATGCGGGAGATATTGAGCATAGAATTAACCAATTTGATCATGCGACTCTTGCCGATATCGATTTGCTTGATGAATTCTAGCTGATCAGCAGTGAACTCTCCAGCCGAGCCAGTCAGCAATGCTTCTAAATACCAGTTGATAGTAGAAAGTGGTGTGCGCATTTGGTGACTAGTAATGGAGATGAATTCAGTCTTCATACGATCAACCTCACGCTCACGACTGACATCACGGATAACTACCGCACAGCCAATCAAATCACCCTTGCGATCAAAGAGTGGAGCAGCACTGCCACTAACCGGCAATTTTTGACCGTCAGGACGCACCAAAATCGCCTTGTCAGTGAGCCGTTCGACCTGCTTATCACTAATAGCTTTGGTAAAGAAGTCAGTCAGCGGACGATCACTTAACTCGTCTCGGAGATTGAAAGTCTGCAAGTAGTTGCGACCAATCACCTCTTTGCTAGCACAGCCAGAGATGAGTTCGGCGGCTTTGTTAAACAAAATAATTTTGCCAAGCTGATCAACGACTAGTACACCATCAACCATACTTTGCACCACGGCGTCGAGCTTATCACGCTCAGTGTCAGCCTTGGCTTTTTCATCCTCGATGTCTTCGAGAATATTTAAGACAGCTCGTTGCTGATCGTAGAGATCTTGTTTTTGGAGATTAACTTTTTTGGTTTGCTTGATGACCTGAGCAGACATGTCCTTTTGACTGCTTTGCAAGGCGGCGGTCATACGGTTAAAGACGCCAGCGAGGACCCCGAGTTCATCACGACTTTTTAGCTCGACTTTTTGAGCCCAGTCACCTTGCTCAACGGCGGCGACGGCTTTTTGGAGACGTAGAATAGGGTCAATCAAGCTACGAGCAAAACCAGAAGCAAAGAAATAGGAAAAAATTAATACTAATAAAATTAATAACAGAGCGACGATGAGGATATTATCCATAAAGCTCAAGGCTTCGGCTTGGTCAATTTCTAAGATCAAATACCAATCAATATTAGGAATGCTAACACAGGTCGAGAGCACAGCTATGCCGTGGTTGTTGTAGTTACTGGCAATATAGATTTTTTCCAAATCCAAACCAAAATTGGAATTAACCTGGCAATTAGTAAGCTGACTACGAGAAGCTTGCTGGCGGAGTGAAGAATTAGGACTAAAGCGAGATTCGGTCATAAAGAGACCTTGGTGATCGACGACATAACTATCACCAGTCTTGCCCATGCCAGCAAGGCCCATCATACCGGAGTTAAGTAGATCAAGACTAAAGTCCATAATCAAAGAACCCTCATAGCGACCGTTGAACTGGTTGTAAACTGGCACAACGCCAGCAAAACAAGGCTTGCGAGTTGCTTCGCAATATTTAACTGCCTCAAAACGGACGCCACGCTCGCTTTGACTATAATCCACAGCGCCGGTGTCATAGAGATCAGCTTGATCGGCCTCGTTAGTACTTAAAACAATACGATTTTGATCATCGATGATGTAGATAGCATAAATGTTGCTAGCACCATTATTCATTAGCAATTCTAGACTGCGCTTAGTGCCCTGTAATTCGCTCGCTGTAGCAGAACCTGACAAAAGTTGTGGCAGATCAAGGAAAAGCACAGCTGAACTAATCAAATCACGCTGAGTTCGTAAATAGACATCAACGCTATCAACTTTGGCTTGAGTAAGTGAACGTAATTGTTGGTTGAGTTGAAACTCAAAATAACCCTTGGTGACATGATAAAAAATCAAAGCAGCAAGCGCTGTGAGCGTTAGACTAGTAACCAAGAAGGCTAAGAAAAACTTATATTTTATTTTCATAATTGCTATCAATAACAGCTTCTAGGTCAGCTAAACGTTTTTTGAGCTCAATCATCTTGATCTCTCGACCGATCATATATTTATTGGTTTTGCGAAGCTGAGCAGTGCGGTGTTTGACTTTGGCCTCTGTTTGACTGACGGAATCTCGCAAATGAGTAGTCATATCGACAAAAGAACGTGACAGGTCGCCTATTTCATCATTGGTATCAATGGCTTCAATTTGCTGCAACTGACCCTTGTCAAAAGCCGTGATTGACTCGCGTAGCTTAACTAAGGGCTGCAAAAAAGCGCTAATCAAGAGGTAGATAACAATAGCGATTAAGGCAATAGCAACTAGAGCAATCAGAGCGATGCCAATAGCAATACCTGAAGAAGACTGACTAAAAACCTGAGCCTCTTCACCGATAATCAAATAAAAAGGCAAATGACCAAGCTTGGCCACTGCAAAAATATACTCAGCGCCTCTGTTATAGCGAGCCTGATGAATAATAGACGGACCAGCATAGTGTTCAACACCTGATTCAAGATCTTCGTAGCCAAGTTCACCAATTTCCAAATCACCAAAGCGACTACTGAGCTCACGATTACTGGTGGCCAAGCGACCGAGGCTACGCATCTCTTCTGAGCTATTGGCGCTGCGCAGAACTACGCCGTTGTCATCAGTAATCATGTAGTGGCCGTAGAGATTGAGAGTGCTACGTTCGAGATAATTCTCTATAAAATTAGCTGGATAACGCAAAGCGACCACACCAATAATAGACTGATCGTCGGCTTTGATAGGATAAGAAAAGTAATAACCTAATTCTTTGCTGAGACGACCAAAAATCATGTCATAGCCCGCAGCACCATTGATAGCTTTTTGAAAATAAGCTCTGAAACTATAGTTCTTGCCAATTAATTCCGAATCAGTAGACAGCTTGACCGAACCATTGATATCAAGTAGCGAAACGGTACTGGCTTGATTGTCAAAACTATAAGCAGCTAGCACTGAGAGAACATTGCTAGCACTCTGTTCACCGTTCATAAAGCTACGAACGGAGTTTTGGCGAGCGATGGTTTGGACCAATTCATTGGTAGAACTGAAGCGCTGAGTCAGAGCCGAGGCCTGGTCGATAGCAATGAGCTTGAGATAATCTTCTTGTAGGACAGCTAGCTTGTCACGGCTTTGATAAAAAACAAAATAACTAGCAGCACTACCAAAGAGCGCAATAACTAGGATAATAGCTAGAACTATTTTAGTTTTGAGACCCAACTTGACCATAGTCAGCTTTTTTATGTTTGGCTTGTAAATCCTTGATGGTTTGTTTGAGCTCAATCATCTTGAGCTCACGACCGACGGATAATTTATTCATTTTTTCTAGTTCAGCGATTTTGTAGGATAGGTCAATACAGGCAATCAGCGAATCACTGATATTATTCATAACACCAGCAGTACCGAGCATCTCACCAGCAGAACCCTTGACTACAGAGATATGAACTAACAGATCATGGGGTTTCTGATCGTGACCGAGGAGTTGTAACTGATAGACACCCGGTTCACCGGTTTTTTGCATTAAGTCTTCTTGAGCTTTGGTCTTGGCGGCGGCTTCGGTGCTCAAAATCTGACGATCACTGTGACCAATGACTTGATCACGCTCTTTGCCATAGAGAACCAATAAAGCCTCATTACAATACTGATAGACACCGAGCTTATCCTTGTAAAAAATCATGACCGGCAGATGATCAAGTAGCTCACGGTAAAATTCGGCACGATTGATGAAATGATTGTTGATGTTAGACTCGGACATGATGATTGGTTATTTGGTTACTTCGATAGTTTCAGCGAGTTCGGCGCTGGGAGCAGTGACTTTGATGCGACCACCAGCAGTACGCTGGACAAAATAGCCAACTCCAGATGTCGAGGTGTTATTAGGATCATTGGGGATGCTGACCAGATAGGAATTGGAGCTAGTACTAGTGAGAACTGACAAGTCAACTAGGTTGAGAGTGTTGCAAGTGGAAGTAACGACGCCAGTACGACAGATTTGTTTGAGTGTAGTAGAGATGCCAGATGGTATAGTCCCAGAACTATCAATAGCATATTGATAAATAGCATTGATAATAGTACCGACATCAGCTCGACGAACAGCGTTTTTGGTCTGAGCTAGCTGCCTACCTGGATTAATGGCCACAATGACAATAGAAGCTAGCACGGCAATGGCAGCAACGACCAAAAGTATTTCGAGCAAAGTGAAGGCTGGTTTGTGAGACATAGTCATGGTTAATTATACAGCAAAGTTAGAAACTTAGAAAGTAAAAATAAAAAAAGACCCTTCACCGGAAGAGTCTTTTTTTAAGTTTAGAAGCTATTTCTTCTTAGGGACGGTTGGATACTTGGCTAAGTCCTTAAAGGTCTTGAGGAAAGCGGTATCAACACTGATAGTTTTCTTGATCTTGTAGAGAGTTAGCTCCTTGAGATTTTTAATCTTGTACTTACCATCCTTGTAAATGACATAGATAGCACCGGTTTTACTGTCACGGAGAGCAGTAAAATCAGGATAGGTCTTGGCACCCAAGACAGCACTGCCACTAGGAGCCTTGGACTTAAAAAGACCAATGCCAATACCACCACCACCAGAACTGAAGCCAGAGACGACAGTACAAGACTGCTGAGTAGCGATTTGTTGGTTAGTAGTCAAAGTACAGCCAACTGGTGAAGAACTAAGCACAGTGCGGTTTTGCAAGCCACCAGAACAAGCTCCCCAATCAGAGTAAGTAACAGCGCTACAGGAGACAAAGCTAGAGCCGCCTCCCCCACCACCGCCACCACCGCTAGAAACAATCGGAGCGCCACTTGGAGCAACACAAGCGCCGCTAACCAAGTTAAAGCCAGAGTTACAAGTGATAGTACAGCTTGGGTAAGCTCCAACTGAACCATTGGTAATAGTGAGTGGTGAGCAGTTATGGACAGTGCCGGAAAAACCACTCTCCAAACCGCTAGTGAGGCCCTGCCAAGCGCTTTCAGCTGCTTGGGTACTAGGAGCTGAGGCAAAGATCAAAAGAACAGAAAGTGACAAGCCGAGTAGTAAATTTTTGTTAGTCATAGGTTTATATTCATAGGACCGACTAGTCACTCGACTAGCCGGCCCATTTGAATCTTAATTACTGTAATTAACTCGGTAACTGGAGGAATAAGAACCGCTTGGAGTAGTAGCTGGCAACTTCACGCGGACATGAATATCGGTTTGAATACCGTCCATACTGTCGTCAGCGTCATTGGTAACCTGGATATTAGCCGGATAGACATCAGTGGCAGTGATATTGACTGGAGTTGCTGAGCTGCCGAGACCAGAGCTGATTTGTTCAGAGTAATACTGCATATTGCCACCAGCGGATAAGGTGTTAGCGCCAGAAACCCAATCAGTAAACTTCAAAGCAAAGTTGTTTTGATCAGTTGGCAGAGTCATGCGGATCAACCACTCCCAACCGCTGGTATAGCTATCGTTAGCAATGCCAGTCATCTTGGTCATGATAGCGCTGACGATACCAAAAGTACCAGTAGGAGCAGCGACAGTAGTGAACTCTTGAGTACTATTGTCGGTATAAGCAACTACATCGTTGCCAGCTAGATCCTTGGCACCGACCACATAAATGTAGTATTCGGTACCGCTTGCGAGACTCGCAACTGGAGTAATGGTGGCGACGAGGCCAGAATTGTCCAAAGTTACGACAGCGTTCACGATGCTGTCATCACTAACTTTACGGAGTTGGACGGTGCTAGCATTGATAGTAGCTAGATCCATGATCTCGGAGAAAGTAACAGTTGGAGCGACATTGAGAGCTTGATCAATATCACCATCAGCTGGAGTTTGAGATACTACGTTTGGAGCAGTGATATCAGTGCCACAAGCTAGAGTTTCAAACCATGCATCAGTGATGACGCTTTCATTGCCCTCAGTATCCTTGGCAGAGATGCCGTAGTGGTAAGTAGTGCCACAATAGAGACCAGTGATAGTGATAGAAGTGTTGGTAGCCGCTAGAACAGCTGACTCGCCGGTAAGATTACCATAAGAATCACTGAGACCGTAGTAAATCTGAGCGGTACCGGCCTTACTAGAAGCAAAGGAAATCTCGGCGCTGATTTGATCAGCATTAACATCAGTAGGATTGACATGGGTAATGACTGGAACAACCGGACAAGCGCTGGTACTGAAAGTCATGTCACTAGAGTTACTACCATTGTCGCTAGTATCTAGAGCATTGACCTTGAAGTGGTAAGTAGTGCCACAAGTAAGACCAGTCAGATTGATAATATTGTCAGTCGCTGTGGTCATTGGGCTGTATTCAGTGATCAAACCATAGGCAGGAGCGTTCAAGCCGTAATGAACTTTGGCTAGACCATCTTCGTCAGTAGTGAAGTGGACAGAAGCTGAGTTTTTGGTGATGTCAGTAACAGAAATGTTACTGGTCACTGGAGCGATCATATCACCAGTTGGGCAGGCACCGGTAGTAAAGCTAGCATCAGAGGTATTACTAACATTGTTAGCTAGGTCGCTAGCACCAATACTGTAATGATATTCAGTTTCACAAGTAAGGCCAGTGATAGTGATAGTACGGCTAGTAGCAGCTAGGACAGAGTATTCTGGGCTGGTGATGCCGTAGCTATTGGTAGCGCCGTAATTGATACGAGCTTGGCCGTCTTCAGAGGAGCTAAAGCTAATGCTAACACTAGTTGGAGCAGGAGTCACAGTACCAGGGGTGATGACTGGAGCAGTAGTATCTGGGTTAGCAACGACAGTGAAGGAAATATTGCGAGAAGCACTATGACCAGTAGCGGAGAGGACAATGACATCATAGCTGTGGACACCAAGAGTCTTGGCTTCAGCATTGGTAGCGGCGGTGATAGTAGCAGCTGGAGCAACTGGAGAACCGTTGACAGTAACAGAAGCGGCGTTAGTCAAATCAAACTGTACACCAGCACTGAAACGAGCATCAGCTTCGCTAACAGTGTATTGAGATAGGATAGCAGCGCCGTTAACAGCGACAGTTGGGATAACTGGGACGACACAGGCAGCGCTAGTGAAAGTAGCATCAGAGCTAATGGACTCATTGCCGGCTAGATCCTTGGCATAGATAGAGTAGTGATAGACAGTGCCACAAGTTAGACCAGTGATAGTAATGCTCTTGTCGGTACTCGCTGTAACATTTTGGTAATTAGTGACACTACCGTAGGAGTTGCTGAGGCCGTAATGAATCTTGGCTTGGCCGTTTTCAGAGGACTGGAAGACGATACTAGCGGAGTTCTGAGTGATGTTCTGAACAGGAGCACCATTGGGAGTGATGACTGGAGCGACAGTGTCACCGGTAAAGGTAACGGTTACTTCGTCAGGGATGAGATTGCCACTAAAAGTATCTACTAGGGAGTCACCAGCCATGAGGCTATTGAGAGTGAAGCCAGCAACACCAGCTACAAGGACTTTGGAAGCGCTGTTGAGGTTAGCGTAACCACCAGAGTGAGCATAGACACGAGTAGTACTGTCATTGGTAACGAGGTTGTTATATTGGTCATAACCAGTGACAGTGACAGCGATCGGGAGGCCAACAGTTTGACTAGTTGGAGTAGCGTCAATCTCTAAGTGATGAATAACAGCTGGGACGATCTGCAGATTCGCAGTGTCACTAGCATTGGTATAGTTGAGAGTATCAGTTGGTACGAAGTTAGTACTGAGAACTTCAGTGCCGACTAAGGTAAAGATATGACCAAAGGTCGGAGTGTAGGCAAAGACACCAGGGACATTGGCGCTAGCATTGAG
>ERZ761595.8-NODE-8-length-101533-cov-38.016220_pt1 | contig 101533 bp, 101 predicted proteins | sample MGYA00511035_ERZ761595 | MGnify/ENA primary metagenome ERZ761595 (study PRJEB28899, sample SAMN03785553) | bioreactor sludge metagenome | biome: EBPR Sludge; feature: EBPR Bioreactor; material: 0.22µm filtered reactor supernatant | place: Saint Lucia: Queensland...
GAAGAAGGCGCCATCAAAAAATCTGCTCAAACCAAACTGCGTGCCATCGTCAAGAAGCTCGCCATCAGCCGTGAAGCCGCTCACCAACTAGAGCTACACTGGCAAAACGAAAAAACTATCATCGCCAAAATCCGCAGCGCCAAACAAGCTATTGACGCTCTCAAAGCCGAAGCTGATCAGATCCAACGTCGTGGTGACGATCTAACCAAGGTCGCTGAAATTCGCTACGCTCGAATCCCTGATTTGGACAAAAAAATTAAATCAAGCGAAGAAGAATTAGCCAAAGTCCAATCCAAAGGCCAACGCATTCTCAAAGAAGAAATCACCATCGAAGACATCGCCAAAGTCGTCGCCAAGTGGACTGGCATCCCAGTCTCACGTATGCTCGAATCAGAAAGCAAAAAACTCACTCGCACCGAAGAAGAACTTGCCAAGCGCTTAGTCGGTCAAGAAAACGCCATCAAGGCTGTCGCCAATGCTATTCGTCGTTCTCGAGCTGGTATCAATGAAGAAAAAAAACCTATTGGATCATTTATGTTTGTTGGTCCAACCGGTGTTGGTAAAACTGAGCTAGCTAAGGCTCTAGCTGACTTTATCTTTAATGACGAGTCTGCTCTAGTACGTCTCGATATGAGCGAATACATGGAGAAGCACAGCGTCGCCAAACTGATCGGCTCCCCTCCTGGTTATATCGGTCATGACGAAGGTGGTCAACTCACTGAAAAGATCCGTCGCAAGCCCTACGCCGTCATCCTCTTTGACGAAATCGAAAAAGCTCACCCTGAAGTCTTTAACATGCTCTTGCAGATTCTTGATGACGGTCAAATGACTGACTCCAAGGGTCGCAAAGTTAACTTCAAAAATACTATTATCATCATGACTTCTAACCTCGGCAACGAAGTTATCCAAGAGTACACCATTGGCTTTAATTCTAGTCACACTACTGAGCAAGCTAGTGCCGCTCGTCAAACTGAAATGAAAGACAAGATTGATAAAGTGCTACGCGAAAACTTCAAACTCGAATTCTTAAACCGTATTGACGAAATCGTCGTCTTCAAGAGTCTAACTCGTGAAGACCTCGCTCGTATCGTTGATCTCGAGCTCGCCAAAGTCGAAACTCGTCTCAAAAACAAAGACATCACCATCAAGATCGGCAAAAAAGTCAAAGACCATCTAGCTGTCCAAGGCTACGATCAGACCTTTGGAGCTCGCCCCCTCAAGCGCAAGATTCAAGACCTGATTTTGGATGAACTCGCTATGCGTATCATCGAAGGCAAATTCAAAACCGGCGACAAAATCAGCATCAACCTCGGCTTTGCTGACAAAATCGAAATGTCCCTATCTAATAGCTAACTAGTTAATTAAGCATTAAAAAAAGCCTGATCATCTGATCAGGCTTTTGCTTTGGTTTTTAATTGTAACGAATCCGCTGATTGTAGCAAGAATTTTTGACTGTAATACGCTGCTGGCTTCTTATTTTTTGTTTATTAAGATTACTCAGAACTCTTTCTCGCAATCTATTATTACCAGTGTTAATAGTGTCAGTACTTATTGGCAAATTAAGCACAGACTGACTAATGATACTGTCAAAGTTTATCTCTACAGGCTCTATCGAAGATGCAGATTCTATTAAACTTAGCCTCACCAATGGCACAGCCATGTCCAAAACAGCAAATTTAATATTCAACAAGCCAGCAGAAATCATCTCAGGCGGCACTAGAAAAATAACAATGAACTCCATTTTACACTCCTCTTGATTTGAAATAACACAAAGAACTAAAAATATTTAATAATATTTACCGTTTTTTGTCAAGTTCCATCTTTGACCCAAATCCTCTATAATAAGGCTATGTCTAAAAAGTTTATCCTATTAAGCTTTGCTATGTTTTTAATTGCCCACTCGGCTTCGGCTGAGGCGGTTTTTAATCCTAACTACATCATCAGTGATCATGATGTCACTAATTGGCAAACCATGACCCAAGTCGAAATCCAGCGCTTCCTTGAGTCCAAAAACAGCTTCCTAGCCAGTTACCTCACTACCGACAATATCGGCGTCACTATGAAAGCCTCCGAAGCTATCTACAAAGTCGCTGTCACTAACCTGATTAATCCTCGTTTCATTCTCGTTCTCTTACAAAAAGAACAAAGCTTAGTTGAAAACAGCACCCCACCCACTCCTCGTCAACTCGACTGGGCCACCGGCTATGGCTGTCCTGATGGTGCCGCCTGCAATCCTCGCTGGCAGGGTTTTTGGAAACAAATCAACAGCGCCTCACTGCAATTTCGTGACTATCTAGATAATCCTAACCTCTACACTTACAAACAAAATCAGACTTACAAATTTACCAATCCCTATTCCAGCACCAAAAAAGAAATCACCGAAGTCACTCCAGCCAACAACGCTACCGCCGCTCTCTACAACTACACACCCCATGTTTATAATGGCAATTATAATTTCTGGCGCATCTGGAATCGCTGGTTTACCAATCAATCAGGCTATCCAAATGGTACTCTAGTCCGAGCCGAAGGCGAAAACGGTATTTGGCTGATCGAAAACGGTCGCAAGCGTCCTTTCCTAACCAAAGGCGCTTTTTCCTCCCGCTTTGACATCAAAAAAGTCTTGACTATCAAGAAGTCCGAACTCAGTCGCTACGAAACCGGCTTAGCTATTCGCTTCCCTCAATACTCCATTGTCCGCTCTCCAGCTGGCAGCCTTTACTTATTAGTCGACGACAAAAAGCGACTATTTGCCTCAGCTGAAGCCTTCAAAAAAATCGGCTACAATCCCGAAGAAGTCTTAAACGCCACTGCTGATGACATCAATGGTTATCTAGATGGCAAAGTCATCACTACCGAAGAAGTCTATCCAACCGGCACCCTCATGCAAGACAAAAAAACCGGTGGCATCTTTTGGATTAACGAAGGCGTCAAATCGCCTATTGTTGACAGCACCATTCTCAAAGCTCGTTTCAAAAACAAAAAACCAATCATGGCTACAACTGCTCAACTCGACAAATATCCACTCGGCGCACCACTTCTCTTTGCTGACGGTGAGCTAGTTAAAATCGACAAAGGCCTTAGCTACTATGTCGTCGAAGGCAAAACACTGCGTCCTATCAAATCCAAAGCTGTATTTGACAGCCTTGGTTATTCGGTGTCTAATGTCATAACTATCCCAGTTAAAGTCTTCCAGCTCTACCAAGCAGGTGACATCATCGGTTAATATGCCTATTCTAGCTGCCGCCCTCGTCCCCAATCTCACTCTCCTCGTCCCTAATGTCGCTCAAGACCAGCTTTTAACTTACAGTCAAACAGTCAGTGCCTATCAAGACCTAGCTCGCCATCTCAAAGATCAACAAGTCGAAACCGTCGTCATCATCTCTAGTCGCGGCATCACTGCTCCCACTGGATTAGCCATCAACCTCCATCCAGAGTTCAAGATTAGCTTTGAAGCCTTTGGTGATTTGGCCACCGAGCTCAGCGCCTACAACAACTTTGCCCTCATCGACCATTTGAAGCAAGGCCTCGGCACTGAGTTCCCACTCTCTATGCTCAGCTTAGCAGAATTAGATTATGGCTCGGCCGTACCACTGGTCTATTTCCTCGACCAAATCCCCAAGCTCAAAGTTGTCACTATCTATCCTTCGGCTCAAGGACTCTACACTCAGAGCGAACTAGGTGCTCAAATTAGCGCTATTATTCATGCTCACCCCAGCCGCACTGCTCTGATCGCTTCTAGCAACCTCTCTAGTCGTCTAGCTGATTCACCGCTCGGCTACCTCGCTCCAGCTCGTGGTCACGACAAACAAATCATCAATGGCTTTGAAACTGACGATTATCGCTTTCTCCATAACTTCCCCGCCGAAGACATCAACACTTATTATGAGCAAGGCCTCTCAGCTATCGCTATGTTTTCTGGGGCCATTAATCGCTTTCACAAAACTGTTAAGCTCGCCAGTTACGAACATCCTCAGGGGTTAGGCGCTGCTATTATCCGTGTCGACTTGGGCCTCAGTTGATTGTTTCGACTTTGGTAATTGCGTAACTAATTTAAAAAAATACTTCCACTGCTCTTTGCCACTAGCGAGCTCCTTGGTTTCATTCATACAGCGTTCAATCAAGATACGGTCATAATCTTTGCAAACCTTAAAGACACTGCCTCGTTTAAAATTAGGAATCCTCAAATCCTTGATCACTTGCAAAGCAAAATCTTGCCAAGGATAAGCTGGCGCCTTTTTAGCTACCGGTCGAGGTCGTTGAAAGATCGCTCCCAAGCCCTCAAACTCCTTACTAGGCTTTTTATCTTCTTCATCTAGAGAATAAAACATACCCTAGCAGTTTAGAAAAAAAGCTGACAAATGGCAAACTTGCTTGATTTTTTGGCTATTTTCTACTACAATAATACTATTATGCCAATACTCAAAATCGCCTTTCATCCCGACCCTATCCTACGCCAAGTTGCTAGCCCTATCGATAGCGCTGATTTTAATGCGCCTTGGCTCGCTAAACTCGCTCATAACATGGTCGAAACCATGATTAGTCGTGACGGCATTGGCCTCGCTGCGCCTCAGGTTAGTCAGTCCATTCGCCTCATTATTGTCAGCACCAAGACTGGCCCGCTTATCATGATCAATCCTGAGCTAACCAAAAAGTCTCTCCTCAAAGACACTGACGAAGAAGGCTGCCTGTCTATTCCCAATACCTTTGGTCAGGTCAAACGCCATCACAGCGTCCAAGTCAAATTTACTGAGCTAGACGGCAAAAGCAAACATATCAGTGCCAAAGGCTTACTGGCTCGCGTCATCCAACACGAAATCGATCACCTCGACGGCATTCTCTTTATTGATAAAGCCAAAAAAATCACCGACAATAATTACACGATGTAATATGGCCAAGACCAAGATTATTTTTGCCGGTACCCCTGAGTTAGCCGCCACCATTTTGGCGGCGCTTTTAGCTGAGGCCAGCTTCGAGATCGTCTGCGTCCTCAGCCAACCGGATATGCCTGTTGGTCGCAAACAAATCATCAATCCTACTCCAGTCAAAGCCCTTGCCTTGGAACATGGCATAGAGGTACTACAACCAACCAAGATCAGCCAAGTCGCTGATCAACTCCGCGCCCTCGAACCAGACTTCCTAATAGTTGCCGCTTACGCCCAACTCATTCCCGATGATATTCTGGCTTTGCCAAAATACGAAGCTCTCAATGTCCACGCCTCACTCCTACCACGCTATCGCGGCGCCTCCGTCATCCAAGCGCCAATCTTAAATGGCGATACTGAGACTGGCATCAGCATCATCCGCATGGTAGCGAAACTCGACGCCGGCCCGATCTTTGCCCAGAGTCGTCTCGCTATCACAGACAGCGACAACACCGAAACTCTCAGCATTAAACTTGCCGAGCTTGGCGGTCAAACTATCGTCGCCAGCATCAAAGATATCCTAGCTGGCACAGCCGAAGCTCAAGAACAAGACCACAACCAGGCCACTTATGTCAAAAAACTCAGTAAGTCCGATGGCTTGATTGACTGGACTCGCGAAGCGACTTACCTCGATCGTTTTATCCGTGCTATGTCGCCTTGGCCATCAGCTTGGACTTGGATGAATGGCCGTCAGCTCAAGATCCTAGCTATCAAAGAAATCCTAGAGCTCGATACTTACAAACCAGGCAAGGTCTTTGTTTATAACAGCCAGCTCGCTATCCAGACTGGTCGTGGCGCCCTACTCATCTCTCGACTCCAAGCCGAAGGTAAAAAGGCTATGACCAGCCAAGAATTCGTCAATGGTTATGGCGAAATTATCGGGGCTGTTTTGAGCTAAATTATTTCATGGCATAAATATTATCTTTGTACTATAATGAGAGAATATGAGAGACTATCAAAATGGCCTTTTAGAATTCCTCAAGCTAATTCAGAAGGATTTACAAGATAACAAAATTAATAAACAGCAGTTTGACTTCTTGCTCGGTTTTTTTATAACCAAACAAATTAATAGCTTTATCAATCAAGAAATCATTGATATCACTCCAACTGACAATCAGAAAATTAAGCAAATGAATTTTTTGTCTTATCGCAAGGATTCTAATCATGCCAGCTATGTCAGATGAAGCAAACCTCTCATTAGATCAATCGAATCAAGACAACCCCTTCAACGAAACTGTCCAAGCTCACATGCTGCAAATCATGGGTCAGCAACAGTATATCCCAACCCAATCTCAAGTAGACAAAATCCTAGCCATTCAAGAAAAAGGCATGGACTACACCCACCAAGAACGTTGCCAAAATTCACCACATCAAAAAATTATTTTCATCAGTTTCATCATGGCCATCATTACACTGTTGGTTATTTTTACTTTAACTTTATTCTTTGCTAAAGAGTATCTTTCTCAAGTAGTCAGCGGTGTATTCGGCATACTTGCGGGCAGTGGAATCGGTTATGGCTACGGAAAACACTCTAAGGATTAAAATACTGGACACCTTTACAAAAACGCTGAAAGCTGTTAAATTACTAAGCGAATTTGACTAACTGGCCTCTTCGTCTATCGGTTAGGACACCAGGTTCTCATCCTGGTAAGAGGGGTTCGACTCCCCTAGAGGCTACTTATAAACCTTTAACAATTAACTGTTAGCTGGGATTTAAAAAAACAGAGCAACGTAAAAGCTCTGTTTTTTTACTTAAAATAAAGCAGCATAAATATATTCTGCTAATGAGACTAGCTATTCTAATCATATTCAGGGTGTTTTGAGTTGCGGCAGAGCTCGTTAAAATTATCTTCCATAGCAGTCATTTCACCCATGCAAAGATCGCCTATACGTTTAGCTGCCGACTTCCTAATACCCCCATGTTTTTAGTAACTTGAGCTTGAAGCTTTAGGACATTCTCCGGATATGCAATTATTATTGTCATAAAGACCCTCTGATCCGTAATAGAAAATTGTTAATTTACTACTTTAATATTGCATCATATTAAGCTAATACTTGTCAGTGACTATTTTTACTCCAGTCCATTCCTTGCCTGAACAGCAGCTCTGAGGCCTCGCTAGGACCAGCTAAATAGATGATGATAAGATGTCTCTCAACTGTTTTGAAACTTGAGTTTCTGATCCATTTGTAGGAAATATGTCTGATAGTTTATAAGGAAAATATCCAGTAACAGCCGGCCATATTTTTGCATTATGCATATCAAATACGGATGTTATTCCTCCTGCACTTGGCTCTCTAGATTCATTGCGTTCAAGTCTATATTTTAAATCCTCCGGATCCTCAGGTGATATTATAAATATTTTTATTTTGTGTTCAGCTATTGCCTTTATAATTATATCGTTAATATGCTGATCCCTAAAAGAATAGCCTAGCACAAAAAGATTTACACCATCTCTATTCAATGCTTCCTCAAATAATTCAAAATACCATTTTAGAATTGGTTCTTTTTCAATGTCTTCTTCCTTATTTTTTCCTATTATCATTTGATCTGATCCTGAGTATGATAGCCAACCATGGGACCCGTGTAATTTTATATAATAATTTGGATTAGAAGAAAGCTCTTCACGCTTAAATTTTTCTAACTCATCAATATTGGGCAGAGTAATTTTTTGATTTGTTTTAATTTGTCCATTGGAGTAGTTGTCTAAGTACTCACGATTCCTTCTTACTGTTATACCTAGTGGTATGTACGCTCTCGCTCTTTCAATTAAAATATCTTGATTCAAGGTAAAGTGAGCACCTATTTCTGTTGGTAAAGTGTCGTTAATAAAAAAACTTAAAAATTTATTCACTTGCGCCCAATCACAACGGGAACCTTGTCCAGTAAAACCACTATTAACATAGGATTTTAAAGTTTCATCCATGTCAGAATAAGTATCTGTCATCATGGTTTGGAATGATTTTTTTTCCTCTTCACTTATATTTTCGTCATTCAGTACTTCCGAATAAACATTTTCAAAATCAAAATCAGAAAGAAGTTTTTCTCTTATTTTTTCTAAACTTGCCATTTTTGGATTATTTAGTAATTTTGACCACATTTCTTTTGCTAAAGGAGCTCCAAAATTAGCAGTAAAACCTGCACCTGTCAGCAAAATATTTTTCTTAAAATTTGTCATAACTCTACTTATCCTTCCACTCCCCACTCTGCCTAACCAGCACCTCACTGGCCTGACTAGCATCAGCCAAGATCCCTAGTACCACCTTCTCCATCCGCGTACCCTGTGAACCTTTGACTAACACTAGATCACCATCACCGAGTTCTTTGGCCAGTAACTCCACAATCTCTTGATGATTATTACAGTGATAAATATGTTTCTCAGATAAGCCCTCTTTGCGCGCTGCCACACTGATATAGAGTGACTCCTCGCCCAGCACCACCAAGCGAACATTTTTTAGCTCAGCCGCTTTTTTGCCGACTGCTGAATGCTCAGCCTTACTATCCTCACCGAGTTCCAGCATATCACCGAGCACTAACCACTGTCGCTTGATACCCGGTAAATCAAAATTATCAATCGTCTCCAGCGCCGAAATCGTCGCCTGTGTTGAAGCGTTATAAGTATCATCAATAATCATCGCGCCATTAATACCAGAGAGCAACTTCATACGTCCCGCGGCTGTCCGGAAGCTTCGCAAAGCCTCACTGACCTCAATGCCATTGAGACCATAAGCAAAGCCCACGCTCGCGGCCGCTAGCGCCGCGTACACCGCCGGCTTACTCAGCGCTCCATCGAGCAAGACTGGGATATAGGCATCCTGATATTTAATTTTAAAACTCAGTCCACTGAGATTTTTGAGTTCTCGTTCACCGTCAAAGCTATAAGCGAGATTATGAGCGCTCACCAAAGCCTCTTTGCCAAAGCCATAACCAAAGACTCGCTGATCATGAATCCGCTCACCAATCTCCGCAATCTTGTCATTGTCATAATTCAAAATCGCAAAACCAGAGTTATCAAGGGTATCCAAAATCTTGCGCTTTTCTTGTTTGATCTTGTCCGCAGTTCCAAAATTAGCAATATGCGCCACACCGATATCCGTAATCACCGCCGCATTGAGTTTGACTATTGAGTTCAGATAATCCATATCGCCAGGCTGATCCACACCCATTTCCAAAACCAAAAACTCCGGATAATTTTTATCTCGTTTAATAAGCAGTACCACCGCAGACATCATCACAGTTAGCCAGCCGAGTAACGACTTGCCCTGTGACTTAGCTCCGATAATGGTGAGTGGCAAGCCTAGCTCATTGTTATAATTCTTGATATTGGACCTAGTTTTAAACTTAGTCGCGAGCACCACCCCGATTGCGTCTTTGGCACTAGTTTTACCAACTGAACCGGTAATACCAACAATCTTTGGCTTATATTTAAACAAAACAAGCCGTGCGAGTAGCTTTAATTTTAATTGTAAAATCTTTCTAAACATATACTCTTAACGCCTATTTTCTGGCACTTGCCAATATTTAAGAATAAATTCGTTCATTTGTCTAGCGATTGGCACCGCTGTCGATTCGGCATACTCAAAGCCTCGGGGCCTCGCTACCCTGACCAAAATCACAAATTTTGGGTCATCAGCCGGCGCATAACCCACAAAAGTATGGTTATAGAGATTACTCCAAGCCGCCGCTCTTTGGTCATAGATCTGAGCTGTACCAGTTTTACCAGCAATATAATAACCAGGCATCTTTAAAGTTCGATAAGACTTACCGTCATCAACTACTCGGATCAACATACTCGTCACCATCGCCGCCGCCTCTGGACTGATCACTTGCCTCGGTTCAGTGATTGGCGTGGTCAAGACATCGCCGTCGGCTTTACGGATCTCTTTGACAATATTAGGCTTGACCAGCTTACCGCCATTAGCCAAAGTCGCAAAACCAGTAATCACCTGAATCGGTGTCGCTGACAAACCCTGACCAAAGGAGGCAGTCGCTGCACTAATCTCCTTAATTTTTTTAGTCGTTAAGTTAGCAATACTACCCTTGGACTCACCCTCCAGTTCAATGCCGGTTTTCTCACCAAAACCAAAGGCTTTGACATATTCAGCAAAACGCTCCTTGCCAATCGTGCGCATCGCATAAATCGCACCGGTATTGAGCGACTTTTCCAGCACCTGAGTCATGTTTTGCGTGCCGTGAGCACCTTTACTAGAGAAATCCGAATTACCAATCGGCTTTGGCCAACCCTCTACCATCATCTGCCCCGGATCGTTATAAACACTACTAGGATTTATTTTGCCGTCATTGATCGCTGCCGCCATAGTAATCGGCTTAAAGACTGAGCCCGGCTCATAAGCATCAAAGATGGCTGGATTATTGAGCAGCGCGCCATCCTTCACTTGATTATAGTTATTGGGATCAAAACCTGGATAAGACGCCATAGCCAGAATCCCACCAGTCTTGGGCTCCATCACGATAATCGTCGCTGAGTCCGCGCTATAAGCCTCCACTGCTTTTTTGACGAGACCGGCCGCCTGAAACTGCATCGAGCGATCAATGGTCATCACTAGATCATCACCATTTTTTTTCTCTTCGTGCTGACGGTCAAGCACAATCAAAGTTCCACCAGCCCCTCGCTCACCCTGCACTTCACCTTGACGGCCAGCCAGCTCCTCATCAAAAAAGCCTTCGAGGCCATAACGACCATGACGAGTTAAAACGCCATTTTCCTCAGTCTTTTCATTGTCTGTATAACCAAGTACATGGCAAGCCAGTTCATTATCAATATAATAACGGTAATATTCACTCTGATAACCAATACCAGCATAGATCAGCGGCACTAGAGCGCCGTTGTCAGTGCGGTAAATTTTATTATTCTCAATCTTGAGCTCATCTGGATCAAGGCCAGCGTTTTGCCAGAGATCAGACATCAGCGCCAGATGAAACTGCTTGGCTAATTCTGCATCAACTTTTTTTTCAAGCAGTTCGTAAGGGTCATTGGGTCGTGACAAACGAGCCTCCAAATCATTATAAACTTCTTGTTTTTTAGCCTCGATCAAAGCCTGTCTTTTTTGTTTGCGCGCTTCTTGGTAACCATAGTCAGCGAGCAACTGGCGATGAGCCGCTCGAATCTCTGCTTCTGGTCGACCAGCTTGGTTAAGAGCCTGCATCAAGCTTTCTTCGTCTTGTTTGTCGAGCAGCTTATCGACTTCTTTTTGGATGCTATCTGCCCGGAAAAATTCATAGACCTTATCAATCACTCTTTTTTTATCTTCCAGATCCTTGGGCACCGCAAAAATAGCAATATATTCTTTGTTAGTAGCGAGTGGATACAGACCGTCCTCCTTAGTCCGATCACTCAAATAAATCTTGCCCCGCTCTGGCTCAATCTTAGTATTAACTTTGTGCATACTAGCCGCTCGGGCCGTATAATAATCACCTCTGATAACTTGTAAATAAGCCACTTTCAAAGCTAGAGCCAGAGCCAATAAAAAAACAACCGCAACCAAAAAATTGATGCGATCTTGCTTATTACCCGTCCTCCTACTGACCCTAGACTGCGCTCCCACCATAAATTATTTCTTAGCCACCGCTGTATTGACTGGATTAATATAGCTAATCTCTCCCAAGGGGACCAAACCCAGCTCAGTCGCCCGCTGAGTCAAATAAGCATAAGAGCGGATATTATTAATCTTAACCTCCAAGCTCTTATTATCTCTTTTGATATCTTCTAATTTCCCTTTGTAATCAGCTAGTGCAAAGCCGGCAATCGACAAACTGTTAACCGCAAAAATATACAGAGCCATCAAAACCAAAACCAAAGCTCCAATCGACTTATTAATTGACTTGAGATTAATTTGTTTTTTACTCGACTCTTGATAGCTCATAATTTTTGCGCAACGCGTAATTTAGCACTTCTTGATCTGGGATTATTATTTAATTCTTCGTCACTCGCTGTTTGTGGTCGCTTGGTGATAATTTTTAATCGTGCCCGATGACCGCAAACACAAGTCGGTAACTTCGGTGGGCACAGACAGTCTTTGGACTCGAGGACCATAAACTGTTTGACGATCCGGTCCTCTAGACTATGAAAGCTCACTGCGACTAGTCGTCCACCAGGTTTCAAAATCTCTAGCGCATCAGCGAGTACCACTCGCAAATTTTCTAACTCGCCGTTGGTCTCGATCCGCAAAGCTTGAAAAGTTCTGGTAGCAAAATGCAAGCGACGATCGTTTTTGTAGATAGCTGGCACCGCAGTAGCAATCGTCTCCACTAGCTCGGCCACTGTTGTAATTCTACTTTCTCTACGCCTCTCTATAATGGCTTTGGCAATACGACCAGCATAGTTTTCTTCACCATAGTCACGGAGCACCCTGATGAGCTCAGGCTCTGTATAGTCATTAACTATCGCTTCGGTTTGACCAGACTCATCACTAGCATCAAAAGCCATATTGAGCCCCGCTTGACCATTAAAAGAAAAACCTCGCTCTAGATCAGATAACTGCGCCGATGACAGGCCCAAGTCCATCACTATGCCATCAAACAAAAGATCTGGATACAATTCAGACACGACCGCTTTAATATTTTTAAAATTACTATGAACAGTTTTAATCTGTGGCAAGCCCCGCTCGAGCTTGATCTGCTCCATATTGGCAATCGCTGCTGGGTCAAGGTCAGTAGCTAGCACCAAGCCCTCAACACCGACTGCTGCGGCTAGAGCTAAGCTATACCCGCCCCCTCCCAAGGTGCAGTCGATGTATTTTTGAGCCTGTCGTGGCGCTAGAGCTGCCAAAACCTCAGTAAGCATTACCGGAATATGTGTATACATACTAGGCGCTCACTGCCTCCAAAGCCTCAGCAATTTCATTACTGGACTTGTCGGTCTTACGTTTATAGGCTTGCCAAGCAGCTTCGTCCCAGATCTCCAAACGACTATAGAGACCAGCGATGACTACTTTTTTGGCTAGCCCCGCAAAACTACGGAGATACTCCGGCAGCATCACTCTGCCCTGAGCATCAAATTCCAAATCCATCGCCCCCGCCAAAAAGTGACGAGCGAGAGCCCGATCATTTGCCTTGTTAAACGGCAAAGCAGCCAAGCGCTCAGCGATCTTGGACCATTCTTTTTTGGTATAAAGGAACAAACAATTATCCAAGCCCTTTGTCACCACTGCACCCCCTTTGAGTGCCGCACGAAACTTGGTAGGAATAGCCATTCTACCTTTGTCATCCAAACTGTGATTATACTCACCGATAAACATAAATTTCCCCACTTTTTACCACTCCTCCCCCCATATCTACATTTTATCCCACTTTGAGCCTTAGGTCAATTGACCAAGTCCCAAAAACAAAGGCTTTTTGATCAAATCCCTGCAGACAATAAAAAACAGCCCGGTTATTCACAGGCTGTTTAATTAATTGTCTATTTTAGCTTATTTTCCACCAATCTTTGGCTCTCCTTTGTAGATCGGATCGATGATAGCAAGGCCCTTGGCCTTCATCGCAAAGCCAGAATTATCACGCACCGGTATACCATAAGCATACCCAAGCGCATTGGCCGTCACTATCCCTAGTCGCAAACTACTAAAAGACCCCTCACCATTGACCACTTCGATCGCTTCTAGGTCTTTCATCTTTTGCTTGTGCTTTTTTAAAAAATCTTCAATAGTAGGCAGCAACAACTCCGCCTGATTACGTTCAGTCGGGATCTCTAAACTAGCCTTAATCTGACCACTAGCAAGCAGCGCCAAATTAATTTGATTAGCACCAGTTGTATCAATTACCAAAATCATATGCGCTCATTCTAGCTTATCATTAGTCTTTGTCAATTAGCTTAACTGGATCAAGCCACTGGGCTAGTTGTTGCTCCGTCGCCACATAACCCGCGAGCACCGTCGCCGTGCCACGATGAATCCCGAGATGCAGATGTTTACGTTCACCGTCCGTTTCTCTACTAAACCCTTGACCTAAAGTCGCCACTTGTTCGCCCACTTGTACACTCTCGCCTAGCTTCTTGGTTATACTAGCTAGACTCAGATGTCCATAGAGCACCGTTACTGCTTCTTTATTTATCTCGCAACTCGTGATTAACAGCCCACCGTAACCACTCACCCATTTGACTAGCTTGACTTCACCAGCGCAAATCGCCGTTACCGGCAGACTCTGATCCTCTTCACCGGCTTTAATCTCAAAATCCACTCCACTGTGATAACCGACAAAACGCTCAGGCTGGACTGGTGAATCACTAGGACTGACCCTGATCCCAAAAGGCTTCTTGGTCACGCGAGCTTGCGCGTCCGCTAGCGGCCAAGCTAGTTTAACTTCCAAATCATGACTAGCTTGATCATTAGACTTATCATCTTCACTAGTCTCAACTGGACAAGCTGCAAATTCACAACTTGGAGCCACTCGACCCACCGCTGAGCCGTCTGGACAGAGCCTTGCTTCTTCAGTGCAAGCTCTAGACTGTTCTGGCTCAGCTCTCATCTGCCAACAAATCCAAGCTACAGCCAAAGTTAGTATTATTAAAATAATTATCAATTTCTTATTAATCATCAATTAATCATAGCACTTTCAAGAAGTCGCAAGCAAATAAAAAAGTCCCGGATTATTCCGAGACTTCATTTGCAAAGCTAACGCTTGCTGACATAAGGATAGGGCTGAATCATCTGTTCATTACCCAAATTATCAGTCAATGTCACTTGGACATTACCGGACTTTTTGGGACGATGTTCTACAACACCATCGATACTAGAGTTATAGACATAGCCATCAGGAAATATCCAGCGGACATTTCTGACCCCCACATCAGCAGTATAATGCTGATTAACTAAGCGATAGTAGTTAGTCGTTGAGCCAATTTGCTCTCTCATCTCAGCATCCAGTGCCTTGATGATAGATTTATCAATCGGCTTAATCTGCGCCTGACCGAGATGAAAGGCAAAAACCGTATCCGATTTTCGACCCTTAATTTCAGTTACATAGTATGGCACTGCAAAGATATCCGTACCACACACCTTAGGCGGTGTCGGATAGGAACAGTTACAGGCCTGATTACCATAATTAACAAAGATATTTGCTTCTTCGTTTAACGGCAAACTGAGCGTAAAGGCGTAGTGATTATAATAATCCTTGTAAACATCCTGAGGATTGATTACAAACTTTTGAATCATGCCCGCTCTATATACATAGACCCAAGGACTCAATTGAGACACATTGTTGGGCAAGACATCAGTTGGTAGCATAATGTGGTAATCCACCATCGGATTATCCACAAACTCGTTATAGGGCGACACATCAGTCACCACTTGATTGAGCTGATCAGCATTGACCACCTGAATAGGACCCTCATGATTACACGAGGATAAAGCTATGAGACAAGCAAGCAGAACATAAAACTGCTTAAAAAGCAACTTTTTCACGATTAACTCCTTTGATTATTTGATAAATTTAAAAGTACTCTGTTATTCAGTCAAGCATCTTTATTGAAAAAAATCAAGACACTAGACTGAATAACAGTCAAAAGGTCAAATTTAACGGGCCTCTAGGGCACTGGCAGCAATCCACGCCTTGCGATCAGTTTCAGCGTATAACTTAGCCATTTCTCGACCAATCACTGCCCAATTAAAGTTCTGTTCGATACGAGTTCTAGCTTCTTCACCCTTAGCACGAGCCATGTCAGGATTAGCCAAGATATACTCTAGTTTGGCTTGCAAATCAGCCACATTGGTAGTCGCAAAGACAAAACCAGTGTTACCGACTGCTGATAGGTTCTCAGTGATATCTGAGACCAGCACCGCCCGACGACGAGCCATCGCTTCTAGCAATGCCAAGCTCAAGCCTTCTGATTCAGATGGCTGCACAAACAAATAGGCATTGGCGTAGAATTGAGCCAAAGTCTCACCAGTCTGGTTACCTGTAAAGATAATCCGATCATCACTAGCAGCTAGCGCTCGCAACTCCTCGGCATAATCATCGCTATAAGAACTATCACCGACAATGACCAATTTCTTGTCCGTCGGCAAATTCTTAAAAGCTTTAACTAGATAGGATAGACCTTTGTGACGCACTAGACGTGAAATCGCCACGATATAGCTATCTGGACTGAGATTCCATTCAGCAATCAGATCAGCACCAGTCGGCTCATAGAGATTAGCGCCATTAGGGATATAAGTGGCAGTCCGATTATACTTCTCTTTGACATAACGGACCATCGCTTCAGTCACCACCACGATCTCATCAGCAAATAGACACATTAGGTATTCACCCAACTTCAAAGACCATTGAGCTAGCGCTCCCCATTTCTGGTGTTCGTAGTCACGGCTTTGCAAAGTCGCCACGATCTTAACCTGACGATTAAGCAGTTTTGGCAACCAACACACTAGCGCCGGACCAATACTCTGATAGTGAATCACATCAAAGTTCTGAGTCGTCGCATGGATGCTAGCTAGCAAAGTATGACTAATAGCATCGAGGTGCTTGGTATTGATAGACGGCAAACTAATCAAGTTTACACCATTGTAACTAGTTAGCTTGGGATCAGTATAATGCGGACGAGTATAAGCAAAGACCTCGTGACCGGCTTCTACCAATTGCTTGGTCAAATCTTCCACGTAACGTTCCACGCCACCAGTAATAGTGGGCAAACCTTTTTGTCCGATAAATGCTACACGCATACGAATTATTAATTAATTTTGAAGCTTGATTTACTTAGCGAGCTGCACACCAAAGCTGATAGAGTAAGTCAAATTAGAACGCTTACCAGTCACCTTGATATCAGTCTTTGACTGATCAATAGTCGGCACATAGACGATAGTAGTAAAGCGACCAAATTTGTCAGCACGAGCGCTGTAAGGACGATCAGCAAAACTAATACTTAGATCTTCATTTGGGAAATAACCCTGACCACGTAGAGAGACAGCAGAGAGCGGAGCAGCACTAGACTTGTCGACAGACAAAGCAAGAGCTTCGAGAGCAGCTTCCTTATCAACCACTACTTCAGTGGCCACAGCCTTAGCCTGCAACTTCAAATTACTATCCAAAACGACGATATTGTCATTGTTAAAAACAACTACTTTATCACCCTTGTCAGTAGCAACTGGCACAATACCCATCGCCCAACTAGTCTTGAGACCAGCGGCACGGTTTTCAAAACCGGCTTGGACTTTGAAATCAGCCATGCTGAGCTTAGCTACGCTAGTACCATTAGAGATATAAAGAGTGTTACCGAGACTAGACTTCGCTACGTCATAACCAAAACGGCTGTCATGAGCCATGCTCTTGTAAAGACCACCGTCCAGACCAAAACGCTTGACACCAGCATCATCAATGACATAAATCATCCGAGCAGCATTGTCATAGTACATTTGCTTGTTGCCTTTTTCATTGTAGTTACTGAGGGTAATATTACGGAAATAGCTACGACTTTCACGATCAAAAATCTTGATAGTATTGTCTTGCAAATTGAAGATAAAGCGACCATCAGCAGACAGACGGACATTGTAAGGGTTAGTAGTATTGATAACTTCATAAGCATCAACAACTTGCAAATCCTTGTTCCAGATCTTAACCGCCTTACTACCGATAGTTACCAATTGACCATTAACCTTTTCGACACGACCAAACCAATCCCAGCTATTGTCCTTGGCACTAGCCACCAATTCTAGCTGACTTGGGCTAGCAGCATCATACTTAAACAAAGTCGCACCACTAGTAGCGTAGACGTACAAACGACCAGCTTCATTAGCAAAAGTTGCGCTGTTAAAAGTATCAAAACCAGAACCAATCGGGCTAGTAGCCAAAATCTTTTTGAGATTGGCGCCTTCCAAACGGAAGATTTCTAGCTTGCCACTGTTAGTAGACAGAGCCAAAAGCTGATTGTCGTGGTAAATAGCATCACCAGCGTAATAAGATTTGGTCTTAGATAGACCACCCTGCACAGCGTAGAAGCCAAAAGTGACAGCTACAGCGAGTAAAATAACTACAAATAACTTTTTCATAAATCAATTAATTTATTAATATTTTTAAAATTGATTGTTCATCTTACTACAAATTGGCAAAAATGTCAATAGCTGAGGCGCCAAAAAGCAAATTTTTCATCAAAATCAAAAAAATAGCCAAAATTAGCTATTTTTAGAGCGTTTCGTAAGATTTGCTCCCCTTACCAAGGGGAGCTGTCCGTAGGACTGAGGGGTCTTAAGAGATTACTCTCATTACTTCGTTATCCCAGCGAACGCTGGGATCCTAGGCCATATGTTCCATTCATGAGATTCCTGTTTTCACAGGAATGACGAAGCTATTCCACCACTTTCAATTGATAAAGCGTAAAATCCTTAGTAATCTGCCGAATCTTGTCCATTTTGATGCCTAGTGGCGCTAGTTTGCTGGAATTCAAATAGGCCAAATCCTGATCACTGAAGCTAAAATTATAATAAAAGACTGGCACATCATGCTTGACCAAGGCAGCATAGAGCTCATTCATCCGCTGATCAGTTAGCAAGCCCATGATTACTCGCCTCTCCGGCCAGACCAGTTTGTCATGATAACGAGTGATAATTACCGCCTCTGCTGGAGTTAGAGCTAGGACTGACTTGAGTTCATTACGAGCAATCAGCTGTCGCCTAGCACTCGGCACCAAACCCTCCTCACTACCATAAAGCGTGAAATAAACCGACGCATAGCCAATCGCCACTATCACCAAAACTCGAGCCAGCCACACCGCCGGTCGCCATTTCAGAGAGTTAGAAGCACGTACTATGATCAAGGCAGCGAGTGGCAAGAGCCCCAGATAAATCGGCAACCAATAACGAGTATAAGAATTACCAATGGTAAAGCTATTTGGATCAGGATTGTCATAAAAGACCCAACTCCCGTAATAAAAAATCAAAATGACTGACAGAACTCCTAGAGCGAGCATATAAACCAGATCATCTTTGCGTCGCCCCTCAGTCCGCCAGATCAAAGCCCCCAAGCCCAAAGTCGCAGCTAGCACCAGCCAGCCAAACATCTTGTAGATATATTGATAGGCCATGTCCCGACTGTGCCCCGCATTAAAACCAAAAGTAAAGACACTTTGCTTCAAAGCCTCCCAGGCCATTTGTAGCCTACTATGATCAGCCACTACCGAGGCCTGAGCGATCTGCGCTGTACTAGAGCTAATGCCGCTGATCGACTGCGCTAGCTTGGGATAACCACTAGCGAGTGGCCCGCCGTAAAGCACTGTATTCCAAAACATAATTGGCGCGAGGGCCAAGGCAAAGAAATAGACAAAGATCATTGGCCTCCAAACACCCAAACGATAAAAATTAAAGACCCACAGTACTCCCAGCAGAGGTAAGAGCCAAAGTAACTCCGAACTCCTCACTGTCACTGCCGCCCCCATTAGTAAACCAGCGAGCGCCGACCAGAGCCAAGTCAGATAATGACGCTTTTTCTCCTCGCCACTCCAGTCCGCTTGCAAAGTCGCTCGAGTCTCCGTCATTCTCAGCGCAAAATACAATCCCATGATCCACAACACCACAAAAGGCACATTGTGAAACATACTACGAGCACTGAAGTACCAATACACCGGAAAGGTCGAGAGCAAAACTGTCGCCACTAGCGCTACTTCTGACTTAAACAGTCGCCTAACAATCAAGTAAAAAAACAGTAGCCCGAGAGCGGCCAAAGCCGGCGTCAGATAAGGAATAAACTCCACGCCTACAAAGCTAGCTATCTGACCATAGATCAGGATCATACCGAGGAAACTCACTGGCTTGACCAGTGACCCATCAGTCCGCAGGCTCCTCGGCATAATAATCCCCTGAGCATAGAGATTGTCTTGATCCGTATAAGTTAGCCCGCCGGTCTCCGCATAGAGCTTAGTGAGGAAATAATTAGCCGTTTCATCAGGACTAGACCATTTCACAAAGTCCGCTCTCTGAGTGGCGTGATTATAGACGCTAGCGAGCACAAAAAAACCAGCCATCAAGGCCACGACTATAAACCATTGCCAGTGGCGAGCGACCAAAGTTTTGCATCGATAATAGAGTTCTATCATAAGGATATTATAACACAGGCAAAGCCTTTTAACACAACATATAGACCATCTTAAAAAGTCTTGCTTCTTCAGCAAGCTTTCTATATAGTATTTCTATGACTAAAGCCAAATTATACAATTTCTCAGCCAGCGAAGCCTTATTACTGATTATTTCACTCCTATCCATCAGCGGTGCGCTCATCTATAAGCTCTACTCCCTCAACTCTCTGGGGGTCTTATTAACCCTAGCCATCACCAGCCTAGCGAGCTACATCATCTACCGCTACAGCACAGTATCCCTACCCAAACTAGATTTTAAGCTCAAAGACCTAAAACCAGAGCTTATCTTCCTTGCTCTCTGGCTAACTAGCCTCACTCTACTCATACAGGCTCGCAGTGGCGAAGCCATCAGCACTCCGTGGCAAGTCATTCATCCGACCTTCTTTGTCAGTTTCGCAGCGCTCAGCCTCAACCTGCTCTATATCACTAGCCAAGGTCGCCAGCTCTGGCTAGCCGCTACTAGTCTATATTTATTTGTCTGTTACCACATCGCTGTCATCGTCTATGGGCTTGGTTATGGCTTTGACCCCTTTATCCATCAAGCCACTCTCAAGTTTATTGACCAGTTTGGCGCTGTCTCACCGAAGCCCTTTTACTACAGTGGCCAATACGCTTTAGAGATCGTCACTCACAAACTCAGCCATCTGCCGCTTGCTTGGATTGATAAACTACTAGTCCCCACTCTATCCGCCAGCCTCTTGCCAGCGATCTTTTGGCATAATTTCCAAAACATCTTTGACCGCAAACAAGCCGCCCAGCTCAGCATCGTCCTGATCTGCGCTGCTCTAACTAGTTTCTTTCTGATCAGCACTCCTCAGAATCTCGCCTACTTCTTTCTCACTGCTCTGATCGCAAGCAGTATGTCCAGTCACAACAAAAACTGGCTACTCAACTACAGCCTCGCTTTGGCCGCGCTCGTCACTCAGCCAGTCGCCGGTATCCCCGCTCTCCTTGCCGTCAGCGCTCTACAACTCTACACTAGTTCATTGCCCTATCGCCGAGTTTTCACAGGCTTTGCTCTCAGCCTCTCTGCCCTCCTCCTACCCCTGTCTTTTTTCTTTATCGACAAGACTTACAATCTCAGTAGCTCGCTACGGCTCAGTAACTTCAGCCTAGACTGGCTCATTATCACTCTGCCTAACAGCGCTAGCCCTTGGCTTAATTTCGCTACTGCCTGGGCCTCCTTACTCGCCCCTGTCATCATCATCCTCGCTTTTGCCGGACTCTTTTTTAATAGTCGGCTCAAGGCTAGTCACGCCAATTACTATCATCTCTATTTCTGGCAGGGACTTGCCCTCATCGTCGCTTATCTCCTCACTAAGATCATTGCTTTTAATTTCCTCATCGACTACGAGCGCGATAATTATGCTAACCGCATGCTCGTCTGCGCTATTATCTTCTGGCTCCCGCTCATCAGTATCGGCCTCTACGAATTTATCCAACTCGTTCTCGCCGCCGAATCACGCCAAAAGATTACTTGGGCGATTGTTACTAGCATCATTTTAAGTACCACTCTCTATATCAGCTATCCACGTCAAGACGCTCATCTTAATTCTCATAGCTACGCTAGTTCTGTTCACGACCTCGCTGCTGTCACTTGGATCAATGATGATGCTGCCGGAGCTGATTATATAGTACTAGCTAACCAACAAGTCAGCGCTGCCGCTCTCCACCAATATGGCTTTGCTAAATACTATGACAACAATACTTTTTATTATCCAATCCCAACTGGTGGCCCGCTCTATCAATACTATCTCAGCCTCGTTAAAACTCCTGATCTAAATACTATTAAAAGCGCCGGCTCACTAGTCGGCGTCCACCAAGTCTATGTCGTCATCAATGAATACTGGTGGCAAGCGCGTCGTCTCATCACCGAGTTCTCACTGCTAGCCGACGACCACTACAAAGTGGCCGGTGGCAAAGTCCATGTCTTCAAATTTACTTGGTAGCGATTATTTCCAAAATCTTTTTGATATAGTCCTCACCAGACAATAGCTCTGGCAAAACCGGCGCTGTTACCACTTGACGATTAGTCGCCATCCACAGTAGCTTGGCTGTCAGCGCATCCACAGTTGGCACAAATAGATACTCTTGATTGTGAATCAACTCCTTGTTACCACCGAGTTCCGAGGCTATCACCGGTGTCTGAGCAAGCGCTGCTTCAATGATCACTGTTGGCCAGTTTTCATAACACAGTGACGGCACCACCAAACAACTCGTCTGAGCAAGCAAATTAGCCACGCCGGGAGCTGGTAAACGACCGACAAAATTAACCGGTAGATTTTGATAATTAAGCTTCAGCAAGTTAAGCACCGTACCCTCACCGGCTATAGTTAATTGTGCTTTGACCTTGCTCTGCTGACAAAAATTTTTAAAAGCTTCTAGCAGCAAGATCACACCCTTGTGCTCCTCAACCTGACCGAGATAGAGGAACTGACAATCAGCAGTCACCTGTCTAGGCAACATCTGCCGACGTGGATAGGGATGAGCTAGCACCATGGCGAGTGACTGTTCAAAAAATCCATATTGCCTATGCCAATCCAGAATCCACTTGGACGGGCTAATCACTAGATTTGGCTGGCCTAAATACTTCTTGACTAAGTTTTGATACTGACTAGCAGCCGACTTGGCTAGCACAAACTCTTGACCATAATTCACTAGTCCTGATGGGTGTAGCAATTGTAGATCATGGATAATATGCACCCACTTTTTGCCTTGCTTCTGTAAGGCACTGGCAAAGGACAAGCCTAGTCCTTGTAGATTATTGGTAATAATGAGATCTGCTTCACGAGCAAAAGACCAGTTTGATAATTTCTTCTCAGTCTGCCTGTTTCTGACATTGTACCAATGCCAAACTAAACGCAAAGCCTTGGGTACTTCTGCCAGATGATAATAGAGCGAGGGCAAATATTTAATCTGCTCAGTATCAGCTACTCGCGCGCCTCGCGGCTTGGTCGTCAACACCGCCACCTCATGACCCAGAGCAACTAGAGTATCGACTAGCTCCTGACTAAACTGCTCCGCTCCACCACGAGCAAAAGGTTGATAAAGATTATGAGCAATGATGATTTTCATAGTTTAATCGGAGTATATTTGACCCGATGATATAATTCATTAAGTTTATTACCAGCTTGCTGCCAGTTATAGTGATCTCTGGTTAGCTGCGCCCCAGCTACACCTAATCTATCAACCAACTCATCATCAGTCAAAACTTTACTAATCTTATCAGCCAAATCCCGCGCACTGCCGGGCCTGACTACCAAGCCCTCTTGATTATTGGTAAAGACACTACGCACCCCAGGTAGATTTGAAGCAATCACCGGCCGACCACAAGCCATCGCTTCTAGTAGCACCAAGCCAAAAGCTTCATTACGATTAATCGATGGCAAGATCAACACTCGTGACGCTTGATAAGCAGCTACCAGATCGAGGTTACTCGCATTACTCACAAACTCTACTTTTTGAGCTAATCCCAAGCTCCGCACCAATGCCACATAACGCTCTTTTAGCTCTCCACGACCGACAATTTTTAGACTCCAGTCAGTCGTTTTTTTATTAACTAGCGCCAGCGCCTCAATCAAGACATCTACGCCTTTAAAATAGTGCGCAGCATCAAGCCCTCCGACAAAGAGTAACTGCCGACTAGCGCTTGGCCTAGCACCAGTTTGAAATAAATTACTATCCACCCCAAAAGGCACTTGGGCAAATTTCTGCGGTCGCGCTGTCAGATACTTGGCAATATCCGAGTGATTGACATAATCAAGCGACGCACAAGTCACAAAATCAGCACTATGAAACAAGATCGGAAAAAACACTTTTTTATACAATTTAAATACTAGCCCCTTCCAACCCGGCGCACGATTATCCATATGATAATGCAAGATCAATTTCAGGCTCGGCCGACACAGTTTAGCAAGTAGCACAGCCAGCGCCGCCCCGTAAAAAGGATAGTGAAAATGCACAATATCATAGTCACGCAATTGCCAACTTAGCTGTGGCAACCACGCAGCATTGCCGTAGGCGCCGTAAGTAGCTAGTCGCTTAACAGTCACAGCGCCGAGCTCCGGCTCGGCATCACGCCGTCTATCCTGACCATAATCCGGTGTCATCACTGTCACACTATGACCATATGCGAGCACCGACTTGGCCATTTGCAAAGCACTGTTACCAATCCCACCCCGATAGGGCGGAAAAGAGCAGACTACATGAGCTATCTTCATACTACTTATTAGACTTCTTAAACTCTATCGCCGCCTTGTCCTCAGTCAGCTTAGTAATATTTCTTTCCATTAGTTCCATTTTTAATCGCAGTCTAAAGATCTGAGAAAATAGCAAGGCCACTGCCAAATAGAGCAAAATCTGAATACCCGAACCAGAAAAACCCAAGGCCGCTACCAGACGATCAATGTCTTTGATAAATAAAACCAGCATGGCCGACACAAACCAAAAACTGAGCCAAAAACTATACTCCGCTCTAGTGACTTGGCGATGGTAATTTTGCCAAGCCAGCCGAAAAATAAACAGGATAATAATAACTAAAGCGATGGACGATTGAAGCATATTATTTATTTAGTTTAGCTAGTAGTGTGTCACTAATAATTTTTAGTCCTCCTGATAATTTTTGACCGTATTGATGATAGATCACCGTAATCGGCACTTCCACAATAACCAGTCCGGCAGAATGAGCTAAGTGCAAGATCTCCGTACAGTGTGCCATCCGGTCTTGTTGCCAATTGAGTTTAGCCGCCGACGCCCGACTAAAGGCTCGAAAACCACTTTGCGGATCAGTCAGCTGGATACCAAACAAGCTATTAAAAAATCGAGCCAGCGGCATCAATAGATATTTCTTGGTCGCCGGCATCATTGTACTATGATCAATAAATCTTGACCCGAGCACCATCTCTGCTTGGCCCGCTTCTAGGACTTGGATAAACTTCGGCAAGTCCTTGGCTTGAAACTGTCCATCTCCATCAAAGTGAATGATAATCTCCGCTCCTCGATCGAGAGCTAGTCTCGTCCCGAGACGCAGCGCTGAGCCTTGCCCACGATTGATAGCTAGGGTCGCTACTAGCGCACCAGCTTCTCTCGCCAGTCGAACCGTCTCATCACTCGAACCGTCATTAACCACAATCACTTCATCTACCAACTTTTTGGCATCATTAACCACTCGACCAATATATTGGGCGTCATTATAGGCGGCTATGACACAAATCGTTTTCATTTTAGTAATAATTCACCGACTTCAGCCCCTTACTCGCTCGCAAATTATCAATCGTTTTAGCTAGACCGTTATCGAGGGTTACTAGCGGCATCCAGCCCAGCAGTTCTCGAGCCTTGGTAATATTAGGCAGAGCCAGTGGCGTCATAAATAACATCGGCTTGTCATAACTAATCCCCGACTCGGACTCGAGCATCGCAATAATTCTCTTGGCTAGATCCTCGATATTAATATTGATATCCGAACCAATATTAATCGGACCAATCTCAGCACTTTCCATCATCTTGAGCGCCGCACTAACACAGTCATCAACATAACAATAACTAGACGAAAAACTCGGCTCACCATGAATAACTAGATCTCGCTCATCGAGAGCGGCACTGATAAAATCAGGGATCATATGACCTTCGTCAAGCGGCATCCTTGGACCATAGACTCGGAAAACTCGCATAATCTTGGTCTCGAGATTATAAACATCATGATAATTTTTGACCATCGTCTCCGCAAAACGTTTACCTTCATCATAAGCCCCGCGATCAGATAACATATCTACCAAACCAATCTCTTCTTCGCTCACCCTGTGACTATCATCTAGCCGACCACCATAAACCACCGACGACGAAAAATGCAAAAGCTTCGCCTGATATTTGAGCGCCAAATCCAGAGCATTTTTAACCGCATAGGAATTAGCCAGCAGATTAGAAATCCGATTCTTATTAAAATATTTCGGCGAGCTCGGACAAGCCAAATTATAAATCTCCTGCACACCCTGAAACTCAATCCGAAAGTCAGCCAGCTCCGTAAACTCCTCGAGCACAATCGGCTTGGACATATCATGTCTAATAAATTTAAAATTGGGATCCGAGAGTAGTTGATCAATATTTCTCTCAGTGCCAGAAGAAAAATTATCCACGCAGATTACTTTATTATCCTCCGCCAACTTCTCACACAGATGCGAACCAATAAAGCCAGCCCCGCCTAGGACCAACACATTTTTTTTGTCAAAGATAAATTTTTGCGACATATGGGCTTTGATTTAGTTAGCACTTAACCTCAAAATATTTAGATTATTCACATTGGGCATGACTTTGGTATCGACAACTAGACTCTTAAACAAAATACCATTATCACGATGAATCAGCAATCTTGTCCCATTTTTATCAGTCACCAAACAACTAATCTCGGCTCGACCATCATCATCGAGATCCGCCACCGCTACTGACAAGCCAGTCAGTTTCTTGGCGTCACTAACTCTAAAACTCCGACGCAGTACGCCGTCTTTATTAAAAACCTTGATCTCGGGACTTGACCCATCGGCGTAATAAAAAATTATTCGACCTTCAGTCCGCACGCTACTGTAGTTATCACTCACCGCCACTTGGAAATTACCACGCAGGCTAGCAGGAGCTGCCATAAATTGCGACAACAACTGACCTCGCTCATTAAACACTCGCAGATGAGCTGAGCCAGCGCGAGCCGGCACTGTCACAATCTGCGCTCGACCAAGATTATCAATATCTCCCGCGGCTAGATTGACGCCACCTCGAAAATTAGTTTGATAAGCCAAAAACTTATTAAGCAACTTGCCGTTTTGATCAAAGATTCTGATCTCAGGCGCAAGACCTCCGACATTGACTGCTGTAATAATTTCTAAGGCCTGATCCGCATTGACATTAGCAACTGCCACAGCTAACGAGCTGGCTTTAGTATCTTCAAAAGCCGTCCACTCCTTCACTGTCTTGCCAGCACTATCCATAATCTTGAGCTTATTGCGGGCACTCGTCACAAAGCCAGCACCTAGACTCCAAATTTTGTTTTCGGTCACTGGTAACTTGGCAAGCTTCTTAGCCTCGGCATTAACTGGCCATTGATATAGATTGCCAGAGCGATCAGAGAGCAGCAGATCATTTTTATGCTTACCAATCGTCATCAAGGCCTTAGCGACCGCTGCATAGAGATTGAGGCGACCGCTACCGATCCGATCCGCGTAGCTATCATTAATCAAACTAGTCTTATCAACTGATTCGAGCAACAAAGCCTTGATCTGATCCGGCCTGAGCAAAGGATTGATTTGAGCAATCAAGGCCACTGCCCCGCTCACCATCGGCACAGCGAGCGATGTCCCCGACCAATAACCATCATAGAGCTGATCAAATTCTGCCCCTGCCTTGTTTTGCTTTGGCGCGTAGACACTAGTGCTATAAATACCGATACCCGGTGCCGCAATATCAATACACTTACCATAACCAGAAAAATTAGCCTTCCTATCGAGCGAGTCCGTCGCCGCCACACCAATCACCATGTTTTCCGTCGCCGAACCATCTAAACAGACTGGATACATCGGCTTATCAGTGAGTGATTGACCGAAGCCCTGACCGAGCTCATTACCACCAGCCGCCACTACTATGATACCAGCTTGGTAAGCTCTACGAATTGCCTCTTCTAAACTCCGACTGTAGTTCGCTCCGATAAAACTCAGATTGATCACATTGACTTTTTGCGCCACCGCATAGTTAATCGCCGCCACCACTTTGACCGTATCAGTTAATCCACGATCATCAAGCGCCTTGAGTGGCATAATCTGAGCGCTCCAAGTCACACCAGCCACACCAGTGCGATTATCACCACTGGCGGCGAGGACTCCAGCGATGACTGTGCCATGCACCACACCGTCAGCGCTATAACCGAGCTTGAACTTCGGCGCTGGATCAGCGACATTATTCACAAAATCCCAGCCGTTGATATCATCAACAAAACCATTCTTGTCATCATCACGACCATTGCCGGCTATTTCTTTTTTATTAACCCAAATATTATTTTTTAAATCCGGATGACTGATTTGGACACCACTATCAATCACCGCCACCACCATCTCTGGACTGTCGTGCACCAGCGACCAAGCCCTGTCAGCTCTGATACGCTTCAAATACCATTGGTTGTTGATATAATAATCATTCGGCAAATTGGCCTTTTGATAACTGACATTTAGCTCAACCAAGCTAACTCTAGGGTCAGATTGCACTTTTAATAATTCTCCAGCGGATAAGCGCATCGCTACTGGATTAACGAGATCTTTATACTGCACCAAATACTCTGCTCGGGTAGCCCAAAACTGCTCAGCACTCACTTCTAGTAAAGGAGCCAGCAAAGCTGTAAACACTATAAAAATAAAGGCTAATCTACCCAACATATACTCTATAATAACACAAAAAAGCTAAAAATAAAACCCGGAACTAGCCCGGGTCTTGTGATAAAAACCTCATTTAATGAGCAACCAAGGTCGAATTTTTCTCTTCAAACCACTGCCGGTAACGATAAAATATCTGCCACTAGGCAAGGATTCTAACTGACCATAAGGCGCAATTAGCTGACCAAAAATGTCATATACCTGAGACGGACCCAGATCATCAACTAAGGCTTCTTCTTCAACTCCTGTAGTATTATCCAGTCGCACATCAATCTTGAAGTCCGGCAGTTTAATGTAGGAGCTTTGTCCAGGTTGATAGACATGGACATTATTAATCCAGATTGTGATCACATCACCAATCTTGAAATTCTCTTTCAAGAATCGGAAATACAGCTGACAAAAATTAAAATAACCACGATGACTGATTGCAGAGCCTTTACCAACCAAAAAAGTTATATTAGTAATTTTTTGCTCTGGTCGATCGATCACTACATTTGGAAAAGTCCACCATCTCTGACGAGCTTCCAGTGGATTAAATTCCACAGTGTCACCCACAGCAAAAGAGCTATTGGGATAACGCGTGCCTTGACCATACATTACAAATGGTAAGTAACCATCTGGATCACAGGCTCTAGGATTACTGATGAACTGACAGCTATAACTGACATCAAAGGTAATCTTGGCCACCTGATAATTAACTGGCGCTGAACCTAGATCTAAGTTCAGCAAAATCATAAACTCCGGACATTGCCGAATATTATTATTAATCGGATAACCAGACTGACCGGTTATCAGTTGCGCTTTAGTGCTCACAAAACCGATCACCAAAGCCAAGATCACGATAGAGGATCTCATGAATAAACTCCCAAAAAAGTTGAAGAAATTTCAAAGTACTAGGCTAGTATTAAAGCAATTACAGCCAAAAAAGTCAATTAGTCCTTATCATTGCTCCCGACGAGCCTCAATATACTTAGTAATGCTAAGTTTTTGGCTTGGCAAAGGTCTAAAAGTAATAGTTTTATTGACTATATAGGTCGCGAGGCCAAGAGCTAACATTGTCAAACCTTGAGCGAGCAACTCATCGACTCGCCACCAATCCACCAACACCACCATCATAAGCAAATTCATAGCCGTAGCGAGCACAAAAACCAAGCTATAAAACAGTAATTGCCTACTGTGATCATGACAACACCGAAACCTAAACACCCAACACTTTCTAATCCAAAAAGATGCAACTAGACCAAAGAAAAAAACTAGAGCACTTGCCTCCAGATAACTCCAGCGCCAAGTGTAGATGAGCACCGCAAAAACCAAGAGCTCCAAAGCTGATACCAAGGCTCCTGACAAAACATAGCGTAACCACACTGGATCACGCCATAGCTGACGACTGATTAACTGCATATTTACTGACTAGGACTCTCACCGCTATCACCCTTATCACGACAGACATTATTAATCTGATCACAACTCTGACCATCATCACAAGCTCCGCACACCAAAGTACCACCACAATTATCCTGCATCTGACCACAAGCATTGTCAGCGCAAGTCCTAGGATTACAAATCTTGATTTTGGAAATACTCGAATTACTATTACCTTTGACATCCCTCACTGTCACTCTAAAACTAAACTCGGCATAGGGCTGATCAGCTGGCAAATCAACTAGCGGAGCGCTAATCTTTTTGACCTTTGGGTCACTCGTCGCGCTCTGTGTCAAAGCACCACGACTACCAAAATTCCATCCCTGCCAATCACTCCAGTCACTAGGACTAACCGGCTCAATCACAATCCCCTCATTCTTTACATCATAAAAAGCATTGATTCGGAAATAACCAGTAAAGGGACCCTCAGTCTGACTAAGAGCTTCTTTAAAAACAATTTGTGGCACTTTATCATCTTCAGAAAGCTTAACTACACCACAGCGATTATCCTCTACTAGGCCTTCGTAATTTGTTTCATAAACCGTGCACAGTTGCATAGCTTTTTCTGATTTGAGCCACTGATAAGCATAGGCCAGGCTCCCAGCCGGCAAAACATCATTAGCGCTAAAGTCAGCAGCAAAACGCTTGTTCTGCTCATTCCAACAAGTAACCGGATCATAACCCGGACAAGCCCCGAGCCGATTGACCGGATCAACCGGCACTTTAATAGCTAACTCCTTGGACAAAGCCTCTTTCCAACTTGGCCACACTGACACACTGCGACCTGGCAAATAGGTACCAGCGGCAAGCACTGGATAAGTCTTTTTTTCTCGTTGATATTTTTGTAGCGCCAAATTTATTTCATGCAAATCCGCCATGCGCTTCACATCTCTGACCAACTTGGCTTTAGCGCTATCACAATACTGATTAGCCAGACAATCTGACGAGAGCAAACAGTAACGCTTACACTGACCCTCATCACAAACCGCTCCCGCTGCGCAACTACTGTTGTCAGTGCAACTTGTCAAAGTTTCCGGCAAACACACACCATTACCACTACGCTCTACTAGAGTCACATTAAACTTCCAAAAGTTCAGCAATTGACCAAAGATATCTGTCGTCCCCAGATCAGGCTCTTGATTATAAGAAATCGCATAGATATTGGTGTACAATTTACCATTATCAACCGCGTCACTGGGTGAGATATTAGCAGCGCTGACATAGACCGTCCGACCATCTCGCACCGCTTCATAACCATCCACTATGAGCGTACTAGGTGTCGCTTGATTAGGAGCATTGCGCATATACCAAGCATAGGGTGAATTATGATCAGGATTAGGTAAAACCTTGATACCGATCGCATCAGCTGATTGATCAGCTACCAACTCCTCGTCGGCTGCCTGAGCTCTGACAGTCCAAATACCCAAGCTCAAAACTAGCACCAAGCTTAACTCGACTAGCACCGCCCATCTCAACTTTTTAATTAGAGTCAGATTAGACATAATTATTTTTGACAGTGGTCACACCAATGTGTGCCACGACCAGCTAAACGCATTTTTTTAATTGGTCGTTTACATTTCTGACAACTCTCACCGGCCCGACCATAGACTTGCAAAAACTTCATATTCTGACCCCGCTCACCATTGGCATCACGATAATTATTAAAAGAAGTACCACGCTTACTGATTGATAATGACAAAACATCAATAATCGCTTTGTGGAGCTTTTTTAACTCTACTAGCTTCAAACTATTCGCTGCTCGAGTCGGCGCAATACCACTCGCCCACAAAGCCTCGTCAACATAAATATTACCCAGCCCCGCAATCTGACTTTGATCAAGCAGTGCCGCCTTGATATTAATCTTTCTTTTGGCTAGAGCTGATTTTAGATATTCCAAGCTAAAAGTATCTTCTAAGGGCTCCACACCAAAACGTCCTAAATAAGTAGCGAGCTCCTCAGGCGTCATAATCCGCAACCAACCAAATTTACGCACATCATTAAAATACAAAGTCCCGCCACTAAACTTTAAGACCGCTCTAGTAAACTTATTAGGCAATTCCTGACCAACATTCACAATTGGATGACCACCAGCTAGGGTCGTCTGACCAGTTCGCCAGACTAGCTGCCCAGTCATCTTTAAGTGAATCACCAAATAATCCTGATTAACTTGAGCGACAATATTTTTGGCCCGCCGATAAAGCTTAGTTATTTTCTGACCTTCTAGATTTTTCTTAAAAACTGCCGGCTTTTGATTAATCGAACCAAGGTTTAGCACCTCAACTGTTTTAATCTTTTTATTAACCAGATAATCATTCAGATCTCGGACAATCGTCTCCACTTCCGGTAGTTCTGGCATATTATTGACTTAATTTTTCAAATTGCGCTCGAGTCAAAACGCCATTTTGTGCTCCTTGCTCGGCTATCACTCCCGCTGAGTTATTAGCAGCAATAAATAGCGACTTAGGCACATTGCCATTGAGCAGATGGAGAGCTGCGACAAAGGCCGAGCCAAAGGCATCGCCCAAGCCAGTCGTATCCACCTTTAGTTTTGGCTTGATAATTGGTTGAAAATAAAAGTTCTGACCGTCATAGGCATCAGCTCCCTTCTCACCATTAGTAACTACTACGATTTCCGGGCCCCAGCCCTTGATCACTTTGAGTAAGTTCTTAGAATCAACCAGCCAATCATAAGACTTGTAACGATAATTTTTATGACTCACCACCAAACGCACCGCTTCGTCTTTGTTGCAAGTCAGCACCTTAGTTTTTTTCAAATAGCGAGCTAGCCCCTTATAACCAACCGCCAGTTGCTCTTCACCAGGATTCCAAGCAATCTTAACTCGCTCAGCCAAGCTAAATAATTTATCAAAATCACTCTTCCAAGCACCAGAAAAACTAGTCACAAACAACCAATCAGTCTTAGTTAGTTTACTGAGAGTACGATCACTGATTACCAGGCGAGCATTGGCTGCACGGTGCGAAAAAGCCACGTGCTCATTGTTTGCACCGATCACAATAAAAGAAAAACCCGACAACTCTCGCTTGATCGACTGAATCAGCTTTGTACTAACCTTGCGCGCTTTAAAATTAGCAATAATTTTCTTACCACGATCATCATCACCGCAAGCAGTCAAACAAGCAGTAGTAAGACCAAGCGAAGCAAAAGACACTGCTGCATTAGCAGCACCACCACCAAAACTCATTGATACATTTTCTACACTAACTTTAGTACCGTAATCAAAAGCAAATAATTTATTGCCAGCTGCACTCTTGGTATTATCAATCAAATGATAGTCACTGACATGAAAATTAATATCTTCAGTCGCGCCACCCACTGTAATAACTTGATATTTCATAAGCCAATTATACCAAAAAAATCAGCTCTTAGGCAAGTTTAATCAAGCGCTTTGACTCTTATTTCACAAAATCCCGCAGACTCTGATCAAATAAGGCAATCACCCCTTTATCAACCAAATAAATATTCTCTGAAGCGGCATTTTTGACATAATAATTATTACCCTCCGCCCTACCAACCAGCATTGCATTGGACAAATTATCACTAGCCACCTTGATCACCAAGCTTGGCTTATCAAGTCCCGTCCCCACTAAACTTTGCTTGGGCAAAGCGCTAGCCTCAAGTTGTGACATCGCATTTAAGACTGGCTTGAGTTTTTCAATCGCCAATTTCTCAGCACTTGCCGCTAACCACTCTTGATTAACTTTCTTAACTGACCAACTCTGCTTGGGCTTCAGTTTGTTATCAACTGTCAAACTAGTCCAGAGCTCACTATTATTATCAAAAATCTTTTTATCAAACCAATCTTCCACTTGCCAAGCGCTTAAATCAGCTAAACTAGCATAGCTCTTATCATCACCGACTTGGCTTAGATAACTTCTCACCCCATCACTCCGACCCAACTGAAACTCCAAGACATCTTGACCATCGGCCGACAACTTAATCAGCTTAGCTTCGCCGTCCAAACCAAACAAAACCTTATTATCAGGCTGCAAACTAACTATCGCTAAACTAGAGCTAGCGAGCTGCGCCAGTCCTCCAAGCACTTGATCCATCAAATCCGGTTGAACATAAAATTGACCATCAGTTTCTATCCGCCAAGACTTATTTTCTCTATTTAAAACCATCTTCTTCGCACCAGCCTCCCAACTAATCCGATCCAACTTAGCTACATCAATCACACTAGCAAAATTGCCAACTCTAGTTCGCTCATCCGCTATTTTTTTATCAATCAGCTTATAAGCATAGGCAGCTAGTGCTAGCACCGCCAAGACACCGAGCAGAATCCAATTTTTTTTATTCATAACATTTGAGTTCCAAAGTCCGAGACTTCTTACGTAAGTAATAACGAACTAAACCAGCGATCACTACCAATACCGTCATGCCTAGGATATTGAACCAGCTAAACCATTGCTTAGCTCGCTCATCCAGATTTTTAATCGGTCGCAAGACCAACTCCTTGGACTTAATCTGAGCCAAATCAGCATCGAGCGTCGCTCCATCAATTATATTTTGCATAAAGACCAAATTACTAACTGCCCCACGCACAAAATCATCACGAATAAAATCACTATCACCAACCACTACCAATTGACTAGCTTGACTCTCACCCTGAGCATAAGCGCTCTTTAGCCTACCTGACAAACTAGCCGCCATCAGCACCGCTCCCCGCTCCTCGGTCGGTCGCAATTTCTCGGCTGGATTAATATTAGTGTTTGCTGGGACTAACCAAGCTTGATCAGAACTCTTGGCTAACTCAATCAAGCTCACACCCTCAGCCACTTTAGACTTATCAATCACAATCGAGCTTGCCCAAGGCAAAATCACGCCCTCTAGATTGGCTACACTAGCATTACTTTGATCAAAGTTGTCTTTGAGTAGCTTTGGCCAGAGCGGATAACTAACATTATAATTAGTAACCCCCTGACTAAAGCTCGCTACTCCACTATAAACATCGGCCACCAAATTATTTTTGACCACCAAGCCGTATTTAGCGAGCAAAGCAGCTAGATTGCTCTTATTCTCAACATTAAAATTAACCGGCGTGGTAATAGTACTAGCACCATCATGGAGCACAATCAAAGAACGATTGCTCATCAAAAATTTATCAATATTTTTTAATTCTTCTTCTTTTAGATCAGTCTTTACACCAGCAATCACCAATGTCTGAATATTATCAGCTACCGGCTTAGTCAAATCAACGCTCTCAATATCATACAGCTTAGCTAATTCTCGTCTCAAGATCTGCAAATCCTTATCTAGATTGACTGTGCTATAATTTGCCAAAAAACCAACTGTGAGCTGTTTGTCAGCGCTCATTTTTTTGAGCAAAGACACAAAGCTGTATTCAAAGCCAGCTAGATCTTGGATAACCGGGATAACTTCTTGTTTATCACGATAATTAATGACCATGCCCATATAACCAGTTACCACCTCTAGCTTGTCATGACGTATATCGTTAAATTGTAACTTTGGAATACCCAAAGCTTCAGCCTCCTTACCATCACCAGGATCAACAAATTGGTAGCTGAGCTTATTACCATAAATACTATAATCAGATAACAAGTCGTCTAATTGTCGCTTGGTCAAATTAAACTGATTTGGCAAATCAGAACTAAAATAAATCCTCACATTGACCGGATCGGGCAAAGACTTGATCGCCTCCTTGGTCACTGGTGCTGTCGAATAAATCTTGTCAGCTGTTAAATCGGCTCGCCACCATAGCTGATCAGCTAGTATATTGACAGCTGCCACAATTCCCAAGACCAGCAAGACACTGATAATTAGATTTTGATTATTTTTAAATTTGTTACTCAATTTCATATCTTTACTGCCACTTACGAGCTTCTAATAATTTAACATTTAGCCACAAACAAAAATAACTAAAACTCAGATAATAAATCAGATCACGACTATCAACTAGACCCCGAGTAATATTGTCAAAACGCGCCCCTAAACTAATAAAACCAAAAAACTTCGCAATCACTACCGGCACTGTCACCAAGATAAATTGCTGACCAATGATAAACAACACAAAACAAATAGCCAGACTCGTAATCAGCGCAATGATTTGATTCTTGGTCATCACCGAAGCAAGTAAACCAATCGCGAGATAAGCTGACCCCAAGCATAAAGCTCCTAGATAACCACCAATGACCGGTCCTAAATCCAAATCACCCAAGCGATTCAAAGAAAAAGGCAGAGTCAGACTCAGTAGCAAACCAATCAACAAAAAACTCAAAGCGCCGGCAAATTTAGCCAGTACCAACTGCCAGCTAGATAGTGGCAGAGTAAGTAAAAACTCAATTGTCCCAGATTTTTTTTCCTCCGACCAAGAACGCATCGTAATAGCCGGCGCCATAAACAACAAAATCCAAGGCAGCAAAGTAAAGTAGGCTCGCATCGATAACTCACCGTTCAAAAAAAACGGCTTCACAAATAACCAGTTACCCAAAACCAAAAAGACCGCTAGATAAATATAAGCAATCGGCGAATTAAAATAACTCATCAATTCTTTTTTAAACAGCACATAGATACTCCGCAAAAAATGTTGCTCGCCTTGCATAGATTTATTTAGTTAATTCTCTAAAGACTTCTTCCAAGCTCACTCCACCACGTACTAGCTCGCAAACCGGCCACGCTCGCTTAACCAATAGCTCGCCCAAAGCCACACCCTCATCTCGGGCAGAACTCTCCATCGTCACTGTCGTTAGTCCAGCTTCTTCGGAGACTATTTTAATATTTTTCAAATCAGCGAGAGTTGCAAGCGCTGTTGTCACTTCAGACCCCTTAGCACGAAGCTTCAAAGTCACTAATTCTTGAGACTTGAGAGCCTGAGCCAATTCCTCTGGCCTGCCTTCAGCCACAATCTGACCTTTATTAATAATCACCACCCTATCACAAGTAGCTTGTGCTTCGGCCAAGATATGCGTCGAAAAAATCACTGTTTTTTCTTTACCGATCTTTTTAATCAGTTCTCTAATCTCAGCGATTTGATTAGGATCAAGGCCTGTTGTCGGCTCATCCAAAATCAAAATATCAGGATTGTGCATAATCGCTTGGGCGAGACCCACTCGCTGACGATAACCTTTGGATAATTCATCGAGCGACTTGCCGATGACGCTATGTAGATTACAAATCTCCACCACCTCCTTAATACGAGGCAAAATCATTTCTGGAGTAATATCTCTGATACTGGCAATAAATCGCAAATATTCATACACCTTCATCTCATCATAGAGAGGCACAGTTTCCGGCAAATAACCAATCTTGGCTCGACTTTCTTTGCTATGAGTAACATTATCAAGACCATCAATCAGCACCTGACCCTGATCAGCCTGCCAAAAACCGGTAATCAATTTCATAGTCGTCGTTTTACCAGCCCCATTAGGACCCAAAAAACCTAAGACCTCGCCTTTTTTAACCGCAAAACTAATGCCCTTGACCGCTGTAATTTCTCCAAATTTTTTAGTAACTCCTTTAATTTCAATCATATTTAACAAAACCAATTCATTTGGCGTCAATTATAACAAAAAACAATTTTGGCGGTCAAGCTAAGTTCAAGACTTAAACTCATCTAAAGTTGCCTCTTTTTCAATGATTTTACCAGCTCGCCACAACTTAATTTTAATCTTGTCACCAGGACTAAATCTCTGTACTAGAGTCATCAGAGAATTATCGAGATCGACTTTCTTACCGTTTATTTCAGTGATGATATCCCCCTCCATAATACCAGCCTTCCTCGCCGGCGTACCAAAGCTCACCGCCGGACCGCTATCTTTAGTAGCACTAACCAAAGCACCATTTTCTTGCTTGAGATTTTTTTCAATCACCAAGGCGGGCGTAATCATTATATAACGCAAACCCAGTCGTGCCCTTATAATCCGACCTGACTTTTTGACGCTTTCGATCACCGGCCGCGCATCATCAACTGGAATAGCAAAACCAATACTCTGACCAGCGTTATCCATCGCCACATTGATACCGATCACCTCGCCACGCAAATTAATCAAAGGCCCACCGGAGTTACCCTCGTTGATCTGAGCATCAGTCTGAATCATGTTTTCTAAACTCTCGACTGCACCATTGCTATCAAAGGCCTGCAGACTCCTACCTCGTCCGGCTACAATACCCTTGGTCACCGAATTACTGTATTTACCAAGGACATTGCCAATCGCCATCACTGTTGTGCCAATCGGCACACCTGAGCTAGTCCCTAGACTGACAAAGGGCAGATTCTTATCAAATATTTTTAAAATCGCTAGGTCATTAACCGGATCAGCACCGATAAATTGACCATAGTATTCCTTGCCACTCGCCATCTTGATTTTATACTCGGCATTTTTGGTATTGGCCACCATCGCCACATGCTTATTAGTCAAAATATAACCGTCAGCCGACACCAAAAAACCAGTACCGTTACCACGTACTGCCTTGGCACTGACACTAGACCGAACACCTTGAGCATTAACTACTGGTCGCTCATACTGCTCGTAGATCACGATACTAACTACCGCCGGCATAGTTTTGGCTATCGCTCTAATAGTCAATTCCTGATCCTCAGCACTGAGGTTATCTGCTGTCACCGGCTGAGTTTCTATTTGCGAACCCAGATAAACAGCTGATGCTAAAGCTATTATTATCATCAGCGCCATTAGTAATCTAGTCTTCATATAGTTAAAACCAAGATACTAGCTTCGCGCTAGTATCTATCCGTCCTTAATTACTTCTTACTTGATGCTTTCTTTCCCTCCGATTTTGGCTTGCTCATTTCTAGCAATTCACGAATGCGCGCTACTTCCATCAGCATAATACCGCCGAAGACTAAGCAGAGCATGAGAAAGACTGCCAAAAAAATAAATAACATAAGTTTCTTAAAAAATTATTAACTCCTCTAGTGTAGCACAAAACAAAACAGTCGCCAAATAAAAAAGGTTCTGCATTATACAGAACCTAAACGATCATCATAGTGATGGCGATAGAGTTATAAAAATATCTCTCACACTACTTTCAAATAGACTACATTTTGTTATGGAAAAGCTACCAATCTCAAAACCATCCACTCGCAAAAAAACAAATCTAATCTCGTCTTCAGGATGCTCGCTAAAGTCATCCATATCCAAGCTCTCACCAGCAAGCAACTGTTTATTTAAACATTCCAACAAATCACGGTCATGAACCACGATAGGCCTAGTAATCCGCTCACCTTCAACAATAAACATCGCACACCCCCAAATAATTAAACAAAGAACTAATTATCCTTGTATTATAGTATATAAGTTATCTTTTGTCAATAACAAAACAACTCTCGTGCTTGAGAGTTGCTTTTAGATCATTTACTTGGATCGCTTCTTCTTTGGTTGGTTTTTATGCTTGCTTTTGGCGGCTTTAGCTTCGAGCATAGTCTTTTTGACAGCCAGTCTCTTGGCGGTCTTGTGAGAATTAGCGTGTTGGCTGCGACCAATTGCGGTGACTCTTTTTGCCATAATATTTAAAATTAAGCTCTTTTTACAAAAATAATCATAACAGTAGAGCTAGCTTAAGTCAAGTTAAGAGTCCAAAAAAGCAACCATACCATGATTTTACAACAGAATCTTGGTACTTTTGGACTTACTTTTGACTATCAGCAGAAGGACCGTAGATAGCTGGTACCACTGCTCCCATGGCTCGCAGATAAGTAGCGACTTGGCCGCGGTGGTGAATAGCATCAAATAAGAACATCCAGGCCATGTGGTGCTTAGTGTCAGTCGGCTCGGCTCCCCAGCCCGATTGACCAGTCTCCCAGTCCGCATCAGAGATGCTAGCTAGATCTTTTTCTAATTGAGCAATGCCGTCTTCAAACTTAGCGAGCACGCTAGCAGTAGAATCCCAAACGATCTCGTGAGGATTAAAGCTAGGCACACCATTTAAGACGATACCGGAGATCGCTTTCCATTGTAGGGCTAATTGAGCCACGAGATTGCCCGCTTCACGAGCGCGGTCATGGACTTTGTAGCTGTGATTATCTGCTGGCAAGGCTTCAATAACAGCCCGGAACTTTGGCGCTTCTTCTGCTAGCGTAGCGAGGAAAAATTCTTTGTTTGTCATATGATTTTTAGCTAAGAATATTTATATCCCTTTGAAATTAACACAATAACAGAAAATAATCAAAATGTGCTTAATAAAAACCAGCGAGTGTTACTCGCTGGTTTTTATTTTAGTGCTCGGGGATAGGGATTTTGTCGCATCAGCTGTCTGCCAGCACTGCGGACAGCTTCTTTGTCCTGTGTGGCGTTAAGCTTCCACTGGAAACTTAACGATCTCTCGAGCTGTCATTTTCGCTTCCGCTCAAATTCCGCTCTCGCTTCCACCCGTTCGAACCCCTTCCACCTAGATTAATATTTAAAAAAGCAGTGTCAAACACTGCTTTTTTAAATATTGCTCGGGGATAGGGATTCGAACCCCAATAAACAGGACCAGAACCTGTTGTCCTACCGTTAGACGATCCCCGAATATAACTTTTCAATAACTACGGTCATCCCAAAGAAAGTTGGGATCTCACAGTCTCAGCTGTTATCACAAGATTCCTGCGTTCGCAGGAATGACGATAAAGTTAAGAGCTAATTGTCAATTGCACATTGCTAATTGTAAATTGCTAAGCATCAACTTTGCCACCAAAATTCTGCAAGAGCTTGTTAATCTCCTGATCCTCAGGTGACAGAGCTTCATTTGCTGTATTATTAGACAAAGAGGCGCTCTTGTCAAGATTATCAATGGCATCGGGCAAAACCAAAGTTTCGTCCAAAACCGCTTTGATCAGCAAGTCATGACCATAGATTTCTTGGAGAGCATTCTCAACTGTCCTTTTAATCTCTATATCGCTAATCCTATCCTTATGAATCTTATGACGGAAGCTGAGTTGCAACTCTTTACCGGTCACAGCTGTCGGCTGACAGACCTTAAGCACAAAGGACAAAGAATGATTAATTTTTTTAATAGTAAGCAAAAACTCATGCCAACGCTCTTTAATACCATCTAGACTCAAATCCGAGGCAGTCACCACTTCACGCTTAATCTCTGTTTCTGCTAGAGGCGTAGCCACTGCTTGTGCGATGCTAGCTACCGATACTTTGGTCACTGGCACTGATTCTAAACCCAGCTCAGCAATCGCCATCTCGAGCGGCAATTGCACGATCACGCTATCTTTGATTTCGGCCTGCGCTTTCATAAATCTCTCCAGATACTTCAGGATCTGCGCTAGAGACATCTGCTTAGTAAAGCTAGCGAGACGAGCCGACAAATCTTCACCCAGCTCCACGCCGATCGCTGCAATCAAATCCGGATTCATCTTGATCAGTAGGGACTTACGCAAAGTCTCAATCAAATCGCCCCCAAAAATCTTCATATCAAAACCGTCATCGAGCAGATTATTAACGAGCGCAATCGCCCCCGCCGAGTCCTTGATAGCAAGTAACTCCATCAATCTCAAAACCTCCACCAAGTTATTGCGTGGTATGACTAGCTCGGCTGTTTCTTGACTGATGACACTAGAGTCAGCTACCGACATAATCTGGCCCATGATACTCTCAGCATCACGCATATGACCGCCAGAAAACCTCGCCACCGCCTCCAAAACTTGCTTGTCTACTTCGATCTTCTCCTCCCGTACAATATAGGACAATTTACGGACCACATCAGCAATGCTGATTTTTTTGAAATCAAAGCGTTGACAACGAGAGATAATTGTCGCCGGAATCTTGTGCACTTCAGTCGTACACAAAATAAAGACAATATAGGCCGGTGGCTCTTCCATGATTTTGAGCAAGGCATTAAAGGCCTGCACTGAGAGCATATGGACTTCGTCAATGATAAAAACTTTGTATTTGAGAGCTGTCGGCGCTAAACGAGCATTGGCAATAATATTTTCACGGACATTGTCCACGCCAGTATGGCTAGCGGCATCAATCTCCATGATATCTAGGGCTCGGCCAATAGTAATATCCATACAGGCCTGACAAGTATTGCAAGGCTCAGCACTAGCCTCCGAACGATTCAAGCAGTTCAGAGCCTTCGTAAAAACACGAGCCAAAGTCGTTTTACCGACTGCTCGTGGACCACAAAACAAATAAGAATGAGCTAGTCGTCCGGACCCTAGCTCATGCTCCAGTGTTAATTTAATGTGGTTCTGACCAACGACTTCTTCAAAAGTCTGAGGCCGATATTTACGATACAAAGTTGCCATAATAGTAAGGCCATCATAACTGCTGACCCATAACTTGTCAAAAGCTCACTCGTCAAACTAGCGCTTCACAATATTTTCTACCGCTGCCCACTTGGACATCCCTTGGCGAGGCACTACCACTACTGTTTGATCACCTGCTTCGCCCTTGTAATAAGTCACACTCGCTGACAAAACTCGCCAACGACGATCTTCGGCCATCACAAAGAAATCACCATTCTCCGCCTCCTCCAAGATACCGGTCACTCGCCGTCTGTCCATTGGCTGAATTTGTTTAAAGATAAAAGCACCATTATGATTAATCACCAATTTCAAAATATCCCCCTCAATCAATCTCGATTTCGAAGCATAGTTAGCTGGCACCGCATACTCATGACCATCTGGACCAATCATCACTTGACCATCAAAAACGCCTTCTATGACTTGTGCGTCGCTATCCTTATCAGCAGCACTAGAGCCTGTCTGCAATTTTAATTTAATCTCCGGCATCACGCCATAAGGCTCCAAGATATTTTTGATCTGTCTGGTCTGAGCTTCGATATTTTCTACTAGACTTCTAATCAGCGCTAGCTGTTGCTGACTGACAGCATTACTCACTGGCTCTGAAACTGGCTGTTCAGTTGGCGTTTCTACCGGTTCAGAAATTACTGACTGAACTTCATTAGACACAGGTTCAGCGGGCTCTAATTCATGACTGAGATCCAGATCTCGCTCACCCGCCCCAAACTCTAGCCATTCATTAGCCGCAGTTTGCAAATCCTTTGTCTCGTCTTGATTGTCTTGCATATTTTTGTCTTTATTTTTTTGATAATACTTGCTCTAGCTTACTCAATCATACTTGAGATTGCAATAGAGCTCACAACTTTCATTAGCCCTAGCTCCCACATAGTCACCACTACCGATACAATCCTGCACACAACCCTGATAATTAGGCGCATTAATAATAAACCAACCCAAAATAATCAAGAATAAACCAATCAATGGCAACCACACAAAAACAATACGCCTGCGCGCCTCGGCTTGAAACTTCAGACGAATTTCGTTATTTCTTTCGATGATTTTAAGCTCATTCGCTTCTTCGATCGCTGCAATCGAACTATTGAGCGAAGCTAGATCCAAATTACCCATAGTTACTTTTTGATTTTTATCATTCTATTTATAATCTCTGCCTCTACCGCTTGCCGATCACGACCGTATTTCAAACGACTATATTCTTTGATCTTCATAGCGTTAGAGGCATTACTCTGACCAAGCAGAGGAAAAGGCGTCTGCATCGTAAATGGCCTGAGATTGACATTATCTACCAGCAACCGAGTCAAAGCCGAATATTTATCAACATTGACTAGATCCGACTGACTGAAATCCGGCTCATAGAGCTTAGACAGAAACTCCGCATCCTCCGGACCGACCTTAAAACTAATCGTCGTCCCGACGTTACCAAAAATCGCATTCTTAATGGTCGTATCAGCGCCCTTGCTTAACTGTCCAATGTACTGATGAGCGAGAGTGAGACCCAAGCCATACTTACGAGCCTCGGACAAGACTTGCGCAATCGACGAAGTCGTAAAGTTTTGAAATTCATCAATATAGAGATAGAAGTTCTTACGATCCTGTCGTGCTTGATCCGCTCGGCTGAGCGCTGCCATCAAAATCTTACCGACCAAAATCATACCCAGCAGATAAGCATTCATCTCCCCCACCAAACCCTTGGGCAAGCTAACCAATAATATTTTATTATTATCCATCAAATCTCGCAACTCAAAGGAGCTCTTTTGCTGACCAATAATTGGTCGCATCATATCGTTGGAGATAAAGGCTGTCAGCTTGGAAGTAATATAAGGTACGACATTGGCAAGCGCCGCATCACCACCGGCTTTTTCAGCTTCTTTGACCCAGAAGTCCACCACCGTCGGATCACTACAATGCCGCAATTTTAATTGTCTAAACTCCGGATCAGACAGCACCTTAGGAATCTCCATCAAGGTCGCTCCTGACTCGGGATGTGACATGATCAGCAACATGGCATTGCGCATATACTGCTCAAAGATCGGACCACCAGTCGCTCGCAGATCATAGAGCTTATCAAAGATACCAATCATCTCGTTAATCACAAAAGTCTTCTGCTCCGGATAGCGAGGATCAAATTCTAGTAGGTTAAGTGACAATGGTCGCTCCGTATCCGCTGGTGCAAACACAACTACATCCGCTGCGCGCTCCGGCGGTACTCGTAACAAAATATCTTCAATCAAATCACCGTGCGGATCAATTACACAGATACCATCGCCAGCGAGGACATCAGCAATCGCCATGTTAGCAAGCAAAAAGGACTTACCAACACCAGACTTACCGACCATATAGGTATGACGCAGACGATCATCTTCTTTCATTCGCACCTCTCGTCGCACTCCTCGATAATTATTAAACCCAAGCAAAATACCGCTAGTCGGTAATTCCACTGGCGCCGCCCCCTGCCTCGACTCTAACCAGTGTAGATTTGGCATCTCAGCAGTAGCAAGCGGGAAATGATACAAGCTAGCCAGCTCCTCAGCGTTAAAAAGTCGACTATAACGCTCATCAAAACGTCGGTAGATAAAAGCTTGGATAATACTATGCTCATTGGTTGTGAGCGGCGACTCAACAAAGCTATTACCATAAGAATAAAAATTATACTGACCATAAGCACTAACTGCCTCTCGCAAATATTGCTCAGACAAGACCCGACTAGGAGCACTGACCACTATTCGCAAATTTACATCCAAACCAGCCTTAGCATTCTTCTCCTCCATGCCACGCAAAATCTCCAACTCCATAGCTGACAGCTGCGGTCTCTGACGCTTGTGGTCTTGTTTATGATTGGCAAAGTCGGTGGCTCGATCGAGCACGCTCATTACTTTGCTAGTTTTCAAGGCTACTTCCAGTGACTGCTTGTTATTAGCCATCTTGACCACCTTCTTGACCCGTTTATGCCAAGCTCGTCGTGCACTACGTACTGTATATTGGATAGCCATTGACTCACCAGCAGCGAGCTTGGTCATGACATTGAGAACTGAGTTCATTGGATCAGATTCTTGCTTTACATAGGTCTTAATTGGCAATAGAAAACTTTGTCTTGTCACTACATAACCCGCCGCAATATGATTAGTCCGGCCAAAGATATTATAATCCTTAACCAAGATTATCTCTGCATCAGGGTACAGAGCATGAATTTGTTTTTGCAAATAAACTCCTTGCCCCAAAGGACTAACTACAAAAAAATCTACAAGACCCTCATGAGCCACAATTTCTAAACTAAAGATGTCTACTCGTCCAAGTAGCCAAGCGCGGATTCCTTTTTGGGCTTTGAGCGAACCTAGATAAGCAATAATCGCCTCCATCTTGCTGATATTCTCACGTAAATACTGATTCTGCGATTGGCTTTTGAGGGACTCTTCCAAATCTCTCACCACCCGCACTCGCCAGACTTCATGATGTAAAAATTGCTTAGCAGCCAGACGCCTCCGCAACCAATAAATCAAAAAAATCGCTCCCGCCACTAACAAGGCAACGAGCAGCGCCCAGCTAATCCAAATACCAGCATCCAAACTCGGCTCCGTCGGGCTAACTTGATATTCCAGCCAATTATCCTGCATAATTTTTCATCGCCAAAATCTTATCCGCTTTGATTTTGGCTTCTTGCTCCGCAAAAAATCTATTAACTCCCGGCACGAGTGACAACCAGGCCAGTACCAGATCGACAATCTTTTGAGCTGCGACTTTGGTCTCAGATAGCAGCGCATTAATCTTACGTGCCGTTAACTCACCTTCTTTTTTAAAAACACTCTTAGATTCTTCTGGTAAATCAAAATAAATCTGCTCCAAATCCTGTTCGAGCACCTTTTCAATAGCTAGCAACTGAGCATCTTTGTACAAGTCCGAGCTCATAACATTATTTGGTAGAGCTTCGGTAACTAGATTTGGAGAGACTGGTCCTGCTACTTGCGGCAATTCTTGAGCTACTGACACAGACTCCCAAGCTCTATTATCCAAAGCCGCTTCTGGACTAGCTACTCGCTCAATCTTTTGTTCAAATTTTTGTTCATTCATACTAGCCTATTATAGTCTTTTTTCTAGCGCTAGACAAATTAATTTTCGTCTACTCACAAATATGCTATACTATACTCCTATGCCAAGCTCACAAAAAATCTCCAGCAAAATCGAACTCGTCACTATCAATAATCCAGGCACACCCAATATCCTTGAGTGGTTCAATGTTGTGAGTGCCGGTAAAAATGAGATCGAGTTCCTACGCAAAAAATTTAACTTTGACTTTCAACACCTCAAAGCCTCTTCTGCGCTCAGCTCTTCACAGCGTCCACTACTCAGCAATGCCGGCGACTACATTTTTTTAATCTTACATTTCCCTACTCTCAACAACGGCGCCATTCATATCAATGAAATTGAATTTTTTATCGGCCATGGTTACATGGTCACTATTCATAATAACAATCTCCCTTCACTCAATAACCTCTTTAGCTTAGCCAAGAAAAATCCCGAATCCCTCTACTCCTATCACTTGGATTCTTCGGCTATTTTACTCTCCGAGATTCTTGATCGACTAATTCAATCTACTTATGAGATCCTCGATCAAAACGGCAAAGCCATTGATAGTGTCGAAGAACTCATTTTTAGCGATGATCGCAACAGCGCTATCGGCGACATCTTGCAACTTCGTCACAACCTGATCAACATTCGTAAGATCATGCAAAATCACAAAAACATCTTAAAGAAGCTCAAAGAAGTCGAAAGCTCCATCGTCCCCGACAAAGAAGTCAAAGATCGCTATGCTGACCTAATTGAACACTCTATCCGCATCTGGGAAACTCTAGAAAATCAGCGTGAAATGACTGAGGTCTTAAACGCCACCAACGAATCTCTGATCAACCGCCAACTCAACTACATCATGAAGACCCTCACTGTCATCTCGGTCATCACTTTCCCTCTCACCCTCCTCGCCGCTATCTTTGGTATGAATGCCCGCCACATGCCTTTTGTTGAAGGGCCTTATGGCTTCTATATCATCATCTCTCTCATGACGCTCCTGAGCTTTTTTATGCTCATCTTCTTCTATCGCAAAAACTGGCTCAAATAGGCTAATTTTAAATAACTTGACAAATATATAAAATATTGTAAGAATAAAGACCATTAAATTGTTCTTTTTTCAAACTACACAAAGGAGCTTAAAATGCTAGCCTTAGATGATTCTATCCAAACAAATGGTAATTTAATCAATTTACCAAGCTCTATTCCCGAAAAATGGGAAAACGATCGTGAATTAGTAGACAGCTTCTACGCTGGTCTAAAAATTGATGTCATTGAGATAATCTCAAGTCACAAAAAACTCAAACATCAGCCATCTGGCCAAGCAAAAGTTTATCACAATATCTTTTATCAAACACTTCAAGGGAAATATCAATTTTTTGAAGTAGATATGCAAGATATAGTCGATATTTCCATTACAGCCATGGAGTTATTTGTGCAGCATATAAGCTATTTAGCTAATCTGCGAGCTTTTACTTGTTCAGAGCTACATGATATCACTAACTGCAAGCCAAAACTAAGTCAGGATAAAGTTTTAGAACTCATCGAGTTGTCCGGCTATGACGCTGACAACTTTGAATTCAACCAAGTAAAACATTATACACTTAGCATTAGCGCCAAATACAATAGTTAAACCAAAACGGAGCTCGAAGCTCCGTTTTTTTATTATTTATCTTTAGCAATCAAACTGAAGTTATCACTCGGTAAATCCTTAATCTGATAACCCTTGGCCTCGATATAGCCTCGGAGCTCATCAGCTCGAGCCCAATCCTTATCAATCTTAGCCTGCCTACGACTATTCGCTAGATCCACCACCTCTTGCGGCACATTGACTAGCTGATCAAGGCCTAAGCCCAAAACCTGATCAAAGTCGAGCACTGTCGCCAGTTTCTCCGAGGGCGACAAATCAGACTTGAGTAACTCCTGCACGATAGCCAGTGCCTGCGGCAAATTCAAATCATCATTAATACAAACTACAAATTTCTCTCGAAACAGAGCATTAATCTCCGACTTATCTAAGCCTAGATCAGACACTTGGTGATAGAGATGCTCGAGGCTATTGCTCGCACCAGTCATCATTTCCTCACTGTACTCCATCGGCTTACGGTAATGTACAGCAAGACAAGCATAACGATAAACCAACGGCTTAATATTACGAGCAATGATTGCTTTGTCGAGAGTCAAAAAATTATCCTCACTTTTGGCCATCTTTTTACCACCAGCAATATTTAGAAAGGCACCGTGGAGCCAATAATTAAAAAACTTCAGCCCAGTCGCTGACTCTGATTGAGCGATTTCATTAGTATGATGGATATTGATATGATCTATACCACCACAGTGAATATCCAAACTACCAGTTAAATATTTCAAACTCATCGCCGAACACTCTAGGTGCCAACCAGGGAAACCCACACCCCAGGGACTATCCCACTCCATCTGACGTTGACTATTTTCACTTTTATCAAGACTCACCCCACTAAACTTCCAGAGCGCAAAGTCAGTCGCATTTTTCTTCTCAGCATTTTTTTCCACTCGCGCCCCTTCTTTTAATTCAGCCAATGGCAAATGCGACAACTTATTATAATCCGTCACCTTACTAGTATCAAAATACACCCCGTCACTAGTCAGATAAGTAAAGCCTTTTTCTTCTAGCGCACTGATCAGAGCCACCTGCTCACTGATATGGTCAGTTGCCTTACACCAGACACTTGGCTCAGTGATATTGAGAGCCATCAAATCTCTCTTAAACGCCTCGGTATAGAACTCAGCAATTTCCCAAGCACTCTTAGCCTCACGACGAGCACTCAACTCTAACTTGTCTTCACCCATATCCATATCACCAGTCAAATGACCAACATCAGTGATATTCATGACATGCTTGACCTTGTAACCATTATAAGCGAGCACCCGCTTGAGTAAATCTTCAAAGACATAAGTCCTCAGATTGCCCAAGTGAGCGTAATTATAGACAGTCGGACCACAGGTATAGAGACCAACTTGATCATCATTGATCGGCTTAAAAATTTCTTTACTACGACTCAGAGTGTTATACAGGCTTAAATCAGACATAAAATACTAAATTATACCGTTTCATTCTAACAAACTGCTTACAAATGAGCAATTTGTCAAAAAATTCTTTTTATTTTATAATAAAATCATTATGAATAGCCAAAATCTTCAAAAACTCAGCATCAGCCTCCTCGTTTTACTACTACTCGGCACCGCCTCTTTTATCTTCTGGCGCAATCAGCAGTCTAGCTCAACCAATACTCCAAGCTCCACTGAGACTAGCCTAGCACCGACATCAGGCACACCACTCGGCATCCTCATCACCGACCCTAATTACAAAGCCGTCATCACTAGCCCTTTACTCATCAAAGGCTCAGCCTCTACTGACAATTTCCCTGACGATAAAATCAGTTTCAAGCTCATCGACGCTAATAACCAAGTCATCGCCGAAGGCCAAAGTCCTCGTGGCGAAGAACAAGCCAGTGGCCATTTCAACTTTGAGGCCCAGATAGAGTTCCAAGCTCCATCACCAGGACTAGGCTACATCATTATCAACGATAATCCTCAATCCAAATTTGCCATTCAATTTTAAAAAACTACCCTAGGGTAGTTTTTTGTTAGTCTTATTATCTGAGCCGAAAAGAGGACTCGAACCCCCAACCTACGGTTTACAAAACCGTTGCTCTACCATTGAGCTATTTCGGCAATTCTCCACAAACCGACTTACTGTGCGCCGTGCTGGACTCGAACCAGCGACCTTATGCTTAAAAGGCATTTGCTCTACCACTGAGCTAACAGCGCTTATAACATTATTTAAACAACAAAACAGCTAATTTAGCTAGATTTACGCCTTGCGAGCATAACACTTTATTTCCAAATTTGCAAGTCAGTGAGTCTAAAAAGGCCAAAAATAAGCTAAATATAAGCTATATCGCACTAAAGGTTTCAAGCAAATAGCCAACCGCGATATAGGACACAAAGATCAAAACGAGACCCGCGGTCGACCAAACCAAGATACTTCTAGCTTTCTTGATATTAGACCCGCCACCCCGATCAGTCATCCAAAGTACACCGGCATAAATAAACATTATCAAGGCAATGGTACCGAGGATCAAGAGCAGGCCATTAATAACCTTGGCTAGCACCCGCGCCGGACTATAAGCTGCATACTTCAAAGGGTCAGTTGGAATAGTAAAATTATAATCCTCTATCTGAAAACTCGGCTCAGTAGGATCGGTGATAGCGCCAGATTCATCTTTGTTTATAGGCTGACACATCCCCGTCTCTCGATTAGGATCGTGATTCGCCTTAAATTCGGAACTACAATCAGGCCTAGCCATACAATACAAAGCACATTCCGATTTATTATAAGCCTCGCCTTGATAATTAGAGGCATAACTATAATAACCGACATCTTTAATCGTCACCTGACAACAACCCTGAGTTTTTTCTTCTACACAGGCCCCATCAAAGCTCCGAGGCTTTGCGTCGGGATAATAAAAATTCTGACAATGATAGTTAGCGAGTCTAACTGCCGCAGCAGGCGCTCCCAATCTAGATACCAAATAAACTTCCAAAAGATTCTGCCAACGCCAACCGCTACAAGTATCTAGGCACTCTTGTGCATTTTTTAGGTCCTCCACTCTACTGTAGGGTTCATCATCTAACAAAGGTAAGTCAACACTACTGTAATTAATAATTTTACAACAGCCAGCACTCGCAGCCAGTGGCTGAGCCAAAATCACCGCAGCAATCAAAAGTGGTAATATGAACTTTTTCATAAGCTAAATCACTCCGAAGAGCTCGAGAATAAAACCCACCGCGATATAGGAGAAAAACACACAGCCAAGGCCAATCGCCGCCCATTTGAGAGCGTCCTTACCAGCTGCCACTTTCTTGTCATTACCAGCAGAAGTAAGCCACATAAAGCCACCGTAGACAAAGATAGCGAGAGCAATCGCCCCCATGATACTCAGTAACCAGTTAATCACATTACTAATCAAACTAGGAATGCTACCGCTGTTGAGAGGATTAGTCAGAGAGACGGCACCAGTTCCGCCAATTCCTGAAGTACTAGGCGCTACTGGCAAAGGCGTATCCAGTGGCACAGTTTCACACTTACCAGTACTTAGATTAGGCTTGGCATTAGCTATAAACAGAGAATCGCAGCTCTTCACATCTCGACCCTTACAATACAGTGCACATTCTGAATTAACATAATCCTCACCAGTCCGACTATTGGCCGCATAATTTAAATCAATTTTTTTATTCTCTTTATCAACAATAGTCACCTGACAACAGCCCATACTAGCACCTATACAGCTCTCATCAGCACTTCGAGCTGTCAAACCAGGATAATAAAAATTCTGACACTTATAGTTCAGGATACTAGCCGCAATGATCGCTGGAGCCAAAGTAGGATTATTTAACGCCAACCAAGTCGTCAAAGCAGCTTCCAAAGTCAGGCCGCTACAATTATCCAGACACTCCTCAGGAGTGCTAGCCTGCTCGACAGTGTTATAAGGCGTATCTATTAAAACCGGCAAATCAATCTCACTATACCTAATAGTCCGACAACAAGCCGCACTAGCCACCAGTGGCTGGGCAAGCAAAATCATAGCAACTAAGGCAGGCCAAATAAACTTTTTCATACCTTGATTGTAACAAAAAAGGAAGCTTCTTGCAAAGCTTCCTCTGGTTACTTAGGCCATTTTTTTAGATAAACGAGCCTAGTGATTTGAGAATCAAGGCCATAGACCGCCATCTTATCCATACCATCAACTCTGATAGGACTACCACTGACCAGACGCTCCTGACTAGTCAAATCATCCTGCCAGTAGTAATCAACCGTCACTTCTCGATCAGTCATCAGATAGTACCAAGCATCATTGCGCAACCTAATCACACAAGGCTTATCAAGATTGATTTCAGCTCGAGCATAGACAGTGTAGCCACTATCTTGAAGTGCTTTGATTTGTCGTGCAAAATTATCAGTTTCCTCGCTACCACTAAAGAACCAACCAATAAACTTAATCAATAACCAAGCGACTGAAATAATAATCAGCCAACCCAGAAATCTTAATGATGTATTCATCACTCACTCCTCATTGTTAAATAACTATGTTACAAAAAAATAAAGAGCCGAATTATTCGGCTCTGCGCAAACTACATTAGCTTGCATTTTTGGGTAAGAAATAATCAGTTAATTTTTGCAGTTTAGTCAACTCGATGGACTCTTCTGCGGTTCTTTGTGCTTCTTCAAGTTGTTGTAAACAAGTATATCTTTTGAAAAACTCTTGACGTAGCTCCTTGCCTTTGTTGTCAGATCTTGCCAACGCCGACTTAAGGTTATCGATATCATAAGTTTTTTGATCAACAATAATCAACAAATGAATCGGCACAGTTACATGATTAATGGCGCAGTAATAAACCTTTCTCTCACCAATCACCTTAGCATTAGCCTTTGTCCTGCTATGCAAGATTTTGCCTTTACCAGCAACACACAAACCAGAACCAACTGGATTAAAACGACTTCCCAAACCCATATAACCCCCAAAAAATTTTAAAAAAACAAAAATGATTAACACACCAGTTAATCACTAATTATCATAAGTATAAAAGCTATTTTTGTCAATATTTCTATTTTTACTTAGGATAAATGAAGTTTCCCAGTGGCTGACGAGCTTGACCAGTCACTTTTGTATAGGCTTCATCAGCCGGCCTAGTTACTACATATACCATATCCTGACCATCAGCTCTGACCATCAAACCGGTCAAACCATCTGCCAGCTCCAGCCAGACTTTGCTATCCAGACAAGCACTGGCCATAATCAGCACTGGCTTCGGATTAAAAATCTCCCAGTTACCAGCCTTGATCGATTCTAATTTAGCCCAACTAGTCTGCGGTAGCTCCAAATACTTACTCTTATTACCCCACAGCTTGAGCTGCGGACCGGTCTTGGTATAAATCGGCAAATAGGCTTGCGGCTGCCAAAACTGTTGCTCAACCACATTTTTTTGCTTAATCGCTCGGATCTGACTGACATCACAAAAAGACTCAAGCTCTCGCTCGCCAATAAATCTAACTTCAAAACGCAATCCCTGACACATATCTAGCAAAGTAACACGGCCACTAGATAATTTCAATTTTATACTACCGCCATACTCCAAGACCACCCCGAACTCCGCTCACCCCTCCTTGTTAAGGATGGGAACAAATAAAAATGATCGCAGTTATTTTGCTCCCCTTTATAAGGGGGGGGGCTGGGCTTTAGCCCTGAGGGGTCTTAATTTTGAGAGCTTGTACTGAGCTTGGCGAAGCAGAGCTGTCCGTCAGGACTGAGTGGCAAAAAAAAGCGAGGTTAAAAACCTCGCTCTACTAATTTATCACTTATTTGATTGTCGCCAAAGACATTGTCGGTAAAATCTTCAAAGTCGCAATAGCGGGATTAATCCAAGCAGATAACCATTTGGCATCCTCTTTGGATAATTTAATCACCAGATTACGAGCAAAAGACAAACGTAGTTGGCAGATCGAGCTATCCGACTTATATTCGATTGGCCATTTATGACGCAAATCAATATAACTCCGAAGCTTAATTGAACCGCTGATATAATCCAGCTTACCAGTATAAACCAAAATACCATTCTGATAGACTAGAAACCTAGAACTATCCTCAACCAATACCAACAACGCCTCATGAGCAATAAATTCTTGCTCAAAATTTACACTATCAGTCACTGACTTCAATACTTGAGCACTGATAACACCGTGCCAAGTCATTACAAAGAACAAGACCAACACTACACTACTCATAGCCAAAACCCCAAGTGGAACAATCTAACTGCCAAATCATCATAGCTCAGCTATTATAATTATCAAGATGGCAATTTATTGGTCATTTTTGACAAAAAAGCTAATTTCTGGCTTTAACCAGCTTTGATTATGGCTCGCACGGACTTCATCAGCTCAGCATAAAACTCTAAATTATTCATAGTGGCGAGGCGCTGAGCCAGAGCTTCGTCAATTTTAAAAAGATAGTGGAGATAAGCCAAGCTATAATTTCTCAATTCCGCAAATTTAGAATCTTTATTAATCGGCTCTTTACTATTTGCAAACTGCTGGTTATTTAGATTATAAAACTCATAAAAATCTGCTTGACCACGACCGGTTAGCAAGGCCTTGGTTAATTTCTTTTGATAGTTAGCAGATCTTACAAATAAACGCCCATGCCTACCCTCGCGAGTCGGTATCACACAGTCAAACATATCAACACCTCTCGCCACCGCTGCTACAATATTTTCAGGATAACCTACGCCCATTAGATAACGAGGTTTTTTGTCAGGCATAGCTGGTGCCAAATAATCAAGCACACTGTACATCTCCTCTGGCGACTCGCCGACCGACAAACCACCAATATTATAACCATCAAAATCAAGCGCCGCTAAATCAGCCAGACTCTTCATGCGCAGATCTTGATCGAGGCCCCCTTGTACCACCGCAAAGAGTAGCGGCTTCTGACCGCGCAATTTAGCATGATAGTCCTTGGCTCGTTTCGCCCAACGCGTCGTTAACTCTATCGACTGACGCAAATATTCATAAGAAGCGGGCAAGGCCACACATTCATCCAAACAAACGGCAATATCAACACCCAGATCACACTGAATATCGATCACCTTCTCCGGCGTCAAACTCTGCTTAGAACCATCCAGATAAGATTTGAACTCCACGCCTTGTTCGGATAACTTCACCAGATTTTCACCATTTTTGTTACGACCGCGAGCCAAAGAAAAGACCTGATAACCGCCACTATCAGTCAAAATCGCTCCCGACCAATCCGCTAGCGTATGTAAGCCCCCAAGTTTCTTGACTTGTTTTGGACCAGGTCTAAGTAATAGATGGTAGGTATTGGACAAAATAATTTGAAAAGGCAGTTTCCTGATATCCTCAGTCGAGAGCAGTTTCACCGCCCCTCTAGTTGCAACTGGCATAAAAAACGGAGTCTGCAAATTACCATGAGCCGTTTTCAGCAAACCCAAGCGAGCTGCTTTTAATCTTTTTTTGACTTTAAACATTTCAATATTCAATTTACTTAATTAAACCACTAGCCACATCCAGATTAACACTTTGTACTACTAGGTCATCCTCTAATTTGGAGCTTTTGAGCAGACCATTGCGACGAATTGCCGCCTTGGTTAGAGCATCAGTCGCTGTCGCCTCCACCGCTGGTAACAAAATAATAATTTTATTGCGCTGAGCCGTTAGAGGTTTAAAATTAATACTAAACTCCGCTTTAAGCTCAGTAGCGGTTCTTGATAGCTTAGGAATTTCCCAAATCACTTGGCGACTAGCCTGATCATAGCCCAGAGCCCCCAAACTAGCCACTGACTTCTCTTGCCACTGGGCATAATCCGGTAATTTGACCGCTACTTTGACATTTTCTAAATCATGAAAACTGTTATTAACTGTCCAGTAAACTCGCAAACTCGTGTCTTTGTCGACCTCTAGCGGCAAGGATCCAGACCCAACTGGTATATTATCTTCATTAAAATACAAAATCTTTTGGCTAACTCGAAAATCACTATTAACCAGACTGACAACTATATTGCTACGATTATTATCAGCTAGACCGACCAGAGCTGACTCAGCATTTTTAGTTTTATCAGGTCCCGACTGAGTACTCTCTTCTCGCTCCCTGATTAATTTGACCAAGCTAGCCAAGTCTGTACCAGAACCTACCTGAAATTGAGCATAGCTCTTAATTTGCTCAGACTTAGCGCCGCTACCAGCCTCTTTGAGCTTGATGCTAAAGTCAATTGCCCCACTAGCCCCCTTATCAATGCTTGCTAGAGACTTAATCTGATCAGCTGACCAAGTAATCGTATTAGCCTTTACTATGCCGTGATTTTTGTCTTTGAGCGTCGACCAATCAACCAAATCACCTTCAATCACTACTGTTATGCTCAAATTAGCCAAAGGCGTTTCACCCTTGTTATCATAAGACAAAGCATAATTCAAGCTCTGACCAAAATCCACGCCCTGATCCTTATCCGAACCATTAATCAAAGTCAGCAGATTCAAACTATTTTTAACTAGCTCGAGCTCCAAACTATCTTCTCTAAAGCTATAAAAAATCTCCGTCGGATGACTAATCTGAATATCAGCGCTAGATGTTACGGAGCTAGACTCTGTCAGCTCAGGAGAGCTCGTTCGCAAATAACTAAATTTGAAGTTAAAAGATTGTTTAGGACTAATTTTATCAATGACTCGATAGTAAATAATCATCTCCTGCTCCTTGTCTCCGAGTCCGGCTACTTGCCAGACCCAAGGCTTAATCAAAGTGATGTCAGTGTTTTTTTGAGCATCAGCAATAAACTCAATATTATTGGCATTATCCGGCTCAATGACTAAACGAAAATTATCTAAGTAATTTTTGCGAGCCCGGTACTTCACAACCATCTTTTGCTGTTCGCCGACCAAAACACTATCCGGACTAATAATTTCTATATCAAGACCCAAATCACCCAGAGCCAAATTTAAATCAGCTGTCTTTTTATACTCCGTACTAAAGCCTTGTAAGCCGTACCTCAATTGAGCCATCACTAGATTATTTTGGTTCAAGTGGCTAATCAGCCTAGCCTTAATCCTGATCTGACCTCTGCCACCGGCCGGAATATTACTAACAGACCAAGTGTTATTACTCTCAGTTGGCGTCGGTAAACTACTGACATAAATCAATTCATCAGGATAAGTCAAATGAATTTGCACATCAGTCATTTCTAATTGATTATTATTTTGATAATCAATCACTAGAGCAAATTCTTCGCCAGCTACTGGCTGATGATCGGCACTGACTGTTAGAGCGACTGCATCAGTTGAGATACCTTGTTTCAAAAACTGACCAAAAAGAAAATAAGCTAGCCCAGCTAAACTAAGTACAGTAACTAGCACAGCAATCCAAAACAATAAACCACGATTTTTTTTAATCTCTACATTTTTGACATCGACCAATCTACCATCCTGATCATGATATATTTCGGCCAAACCATCCATAATCACCTGATCTTTCTTGGCTTTAGCTACTCGCTCACCAATTTTTTCGACGACTTGATTCTTCATAATATTTATTTAGCTTGAAACAAATAAGCCCAAGATCGATCAAGATCCTGCTCATAAAAACTAGTAGTGTTTTGCTCAGGATACTGCCACACAGCCTTTAAATTATCCGGCCAAGCCACACTAGCGCTAATTTCACTGTTATGTGTTCCAGCCTGTTTCTGAATGAGCAAATTATACTTATAAAAAAGCTCTTTATCATTACCACTAGTTTCCAGTCTAAATGGCAATTTATAAACCAGTTTAATCACCGCCATCTCACCCGGATCGATCATTGACCAATTAGCAAAGACGGTTTTGTCCTGCTCACGATAGCTCAAAGTCCCAGTCCCAGGCTCGGTCTCAGCCTCTGTTTCATTAGCTAAGGCTGGATCAAGCTCCCAATCCGCTTTGGGCTGCTCCAAAGCAATCTCCGGCACTCGCCAGCCACTACTACTAATTAATCTCGAACCAAGCGGCACATAAACCCTCAACCAATTAACATTGCGCACTCCGCTAAAGAGCTCGCCTTTCTGACCTTTGTGCTCTCTGACGATCGTGACCGTATCAAAGATTGAACCATCAGCGCTAATCTTGGCTTCATGAGTAACAGTCTGGCTAATACGCTTATCACTCTTGGCTCCAGCAATATTGGTATTAATCACTGCCAAATAATCACCAGTAACTGACTTGATTCGACCATCCCAACCCATCGCCTCCACGCGCTGTTGCAGATCAGCATCGGTCAAATAAAGCAAAATATCTTTTTCTGACAAACTCTCTTCTAACACCTTCACTATTTGCAAATACTGTTCTTGATTTAGAGTAGGCAGTCGCTCCATAATCACCGTCATCATATCACCAATAATTTGCTTTGGCTCCAAAGTAATATGCTGTTTTTGTTCAGCAATCGCCTGCACCGTATCCATAAAATTATCTGGTGTAATAATCACACCATGCTTGGCTGTCAAATCAATCGGACCAATCACAGCAAGCAACTTCATAACCACATCAGGAGTCAAGCTAATCACTCCATCAACTGTTGAACCATCACTCTTCTCATAAAACCACATGATTTTCTGAGCACTCTTGCGCCAATCTGGCCACCAGTTAGCATCCCACAGATGCCACAAAGGATTAACTAACCACATCGGACGAGGTGCTGTTACCAAGCGACGCAAACCACCCTCAGTATCATAAGTACCACCGCCCGGTGATTCAATATTCTTAATCTCACCCTGTTTAAAATCAATCACCGCAAAGCTACCCATAAAGCCACCCGTCGCTCGCGCCTCAGTATTATTTTGAAAAACTAGCAAATACCTCTTGTCCATATCTCGACCCAAGAAAATCTGCAATTGCTCAGTGCTAGCTAGCAAATTCTTCAAACTAGCAGAAACTAACACTGACTTGTCACGCAAGGCCTCAAAAGTTTCTCGATACTCGGCTGGCAAAGCCTCTGAGTCGATCTCAGAGAGGACCGGTGTTAGCTCTTCTAACTTATATAGAGCTCGCTCTCCAGGCAGACTGAAGGCTGTTAACGCTTGAGTTAAGCTCCTACCAGACTGCTCAATCATCAAAGCCGCTGCCGCCGCGGACAAGTCAGCTGCCAGACCAGTAGCGAGTTGACCAGCCAAAACCAATTTCTGACTACTGCCGGCCATTTTTAACTTCTCATTTGGAGCCATTTTAAGCAACTTCATCAATGCTCCATCAATGACAGCGAGCTCCTGCCCAGCTGACACAAAATCCTGACTAGCCTGACTAAAATTCAAATGAGCCGCTTCTAGATCCTTAGCCATTGCCGCCGTCTTGGCCTCACCAATCTGACCGACTGCCGCCTCAGCTAGCCTCGTCAATCGGCCTTCTAAACTCTGAAAAAACCTCAGCGTATCATAAAATTTCAAAGGCGCTACTACAACTAAGGCGAGCACCGCAAAAGCAACTAAGGGCTTGATCCTAAAGCTTGGCTGCCGGTAGACACGGTTTTTAAAACTACGAGCAATACTAGCTAGATAAGCGCGCCATCGATCTGAGTAACTAAGCTTCTTGGGTCTAGGCAATTGACTCTGAATGGCTTGGCCATAGGCCTTAACAGTTCTGAAACTAGTTTTCAGAGTAGTAATCAGCTTCAAGATGCGCCAGATCAATAACACTGGCCAAACTACAACAGCTAGTAAAGCTTTGAACAGTCGATATTCCAAGCGACCAAGACTAATGAGCATCGCCACTAGACGCACCATTAAGCTTTCTTGAACTCTGTCAGATTTAGATCTAAACCACATATTGTTTGTAAATCTTCAAAGTTGCTTGACCGCAATTCTTCCAGCTATACAGCTTAGCTCTCTTCACACCCAAAACACCAAGCTTCTGCGCTAATTTCTGATCATTCATCAAACGCTTCAATTGAAGCAATAGCTCTTCATCTTTACTTGGATCAAAATACAAAGCCGCCTGACCCAAGATCTCCGGCATACTAGAACTATTACTAGCAAGCACCGGACAAGCTTGTGCCATTGCTTCTAGTGGCGGCAAACCGAAACCTTCGTAAAGTGAAGGAAAAACATAAGCCTTGGCCTCAGCATATAATTCATTGAGGAGAGCATCTGGCACAAAACCAGCAAAAATAACTCGCTCCCGATCAGCCTTGCTCCACTTAGCTGTCATAGTAGAGAGTCGTTGATAAAAATAATCCATTTTACCCACCAACACCAACTGTAAATCATAGCGCCCAAGGGCCGACTTTAACACTCTCAGCAACCATTCAAGATTTTTGTGTGGATAGGCATTACCAACATAGAGTAGATAAGGCTTAGTGATTTTTAGAGCCTGCTTCTCACGCACTAAACTCGTCTCAGACAGCGACTGCGTTGATAGTTCAGCCACACCTTCATAAGTCACAGTGATTTTTTCGGGACTAATTTTAAAATAATCGACAATATCTTGCTTGGTAAACTCGGACACCGTAATAATCTGTCGAGCCCGCTTGATCGCTCGCCAAATCACTAGTCTATAAGCCTGATTTTTTAAATAATACAAGACCGGACCCAGAGTACTCGCTCGTACTGTCGGGTATTTGGTCAAAATCAAATCATGAATCGTCACCACAAAAGGCACCGGACAATACACAGGCACATTAAAATGAGGAAAATGCATTAAGCTAACCCGATATTTCTTAATTAAGCTCGGAAAAATTAACTGCTCAGATAAACTGTACCAAGCCAGATCTGCTAACACCTTACGCACTCGCTTGCCATCGGCGACAAAGTTTGTAAAATTATGGCGACTCAAAAAAATCACATAATCATTAGCCTTGTCATTTGCTACTACATAATCAACTATTTCTTGAGTATAACGACCCAAACCCTTACCGATCGGACCATAAAACCGAGCATCAATGCCAATAGTTTTTTTTGCTTTAGACATGAACTAATTGTACCACAGACTTGACACTATTCCAATATTATACAATCGCAGTCATTATGCCTTTTGTGTCATTCCAGCACCACTTCGGAGTATAAACTCCAGCTGGAGTCTCAAGCCACAAGCCTTAATTTGTGTCATTTCGAACGAAACGAAGTGAAGAGAGAAATCGCTTAAATAACAAAATTAGAATAATAACTTTTAAGGGATCTCTCCCATTCGACTTCGCTCACGGTCGAGATGACACAAAAATATTTTATAGATTTAGGACTAATTAATGGAATTACAATTTTTTACTTTTTAACCAAAACTAGAGCGTCCATAGGCTTAATTTCTATTTCAGTCACAGCTTGACCATTATTAACTATTTTATCTTGAAGACCACTAATCCGCTTGTATATTCCAGTTGGCAAAGTAGTTTTTTGGGTTATCTTACTAGAATTAACTAGCACTGCCCCTTTTTCAAATTCCCTCCACCACAAACCCGGTGCTACTAGCGCAGTCGAACCGGTCAGATTGCTAGCTTGAGCCAGTGGCTTACCCAGCTTCAGATCATATTCATCAAACCACCACAACTGACTGTGACTCTCCGCTCCACTATCAAAGGCAAAATAACCATCACCAAGCAAGGTACTGGCTAAACCAAAACGCATTTGCTGATTACGACTGATGCCATTATCCTCGTAGCGTGTGTTAAGCACATAGACTTGTGGAGCTTGATTAAGTCTTGGCAAGGCTCGCAAATACTGCCTCATACTAGCCTGCCAAGTCCCTGCCCCCTCCCAAGGAGTAGGGAAATGTTCAAAAATCCGACCATTAATCTTGCTTTGCCAAGCCGGCAAAGAGTCACCATTGATGAGCATAATCTTCTTGGGCATTTTTGCTCGCGCCAGAGCCAAAAAATCAGCCATAGCCGACTGCCACTCCTGATCGATATTATTGGTCACAAGACCACAGGCCTTGTTCTCCGCTAGATCAATCGGCTCAGTCGAATAACGGCTCAATTTACTATCGACCAAATCCCACATCACTCCGTCCCAACGCTTAGCCAAATTATAAGAGCTAATCAAATGCTTCAAATTATATTCCTGCCAGTCTTTCTTGGTCAGGTTAACCACACTCATCTGTGGCCAAGAACTAATCACTTCACCGCTAGTATCTCTGAGCCACCAATCCTCGCAACTGATTTCTTTAAACAACTGTCTTCTGACACCAAATTGATCATAAAACAAAGCCTCCCGATAAAAACTAGCTGGATAGAGATAGGCCAAAAGCTTGCCATCGGGCTTGGCCTTACGATATTGCTGCCAAAAACGCCCCTGACTAATGCCCATCTCCGGCTGTAAAATCAGCAAATCGTACTTACTGAGAGCCGCATAATCCTTAGTACTAAAAAAGTTTAAATAATAATTAGCTATTTTGGGATAATTCTCTGCTGCCATTGCGAGTCGCGGTAATAGTAAAACCAGCATTAACCAAATCATCATCAACCTGAGCATATACTTTAATTAACTTTCTTTTTAATTAATTCTTGATACAAAGCCAAAATCTGAGACAGATGTTGTTCTGGTCGGAAATTACGCTCCACAAAAGCCCTCGCCTCGTGCGCAAAGTCACTAACAGCCTTGGCATTAGCCAAACTCCAGTCAATCTTAGTGGCTAGTTCACGCACATTAGCCGGCTTCACTAGCAGTGCACTTCGACTCGCCTCTACCGCTTCACGAATACCACCGATGTCGGAAGCAATTACAAATTTACCCTTAGCCGCCGCCTCCAGTAACACCAAGCCAAAAACCTCATACCAAATACTCGGCACCACTATCAAATAAGCGCCAGCAATAATTTGCTCCAGCTCCTCACCATACTTCGGACCGACAAATTCCACTCGTCGCTCTAGTTGCAAGTCCTTAACCAAACTCATCAGGCTTTTCCGCTCCGGACCAAAACCGACAATTTTGAGTTTATTTTTACTCTTTAACTTAGCCATGGCGCGGATCAGCACATCCACGCCTTTTTCTTTGTCTAGTCTCCCAAAATAGAGTAGATACTCACCGAGATTATAAACCGGAGCAATATCTCTCGTCTCCACAAAATGATAAATCACTCGCAAGCGCTCTGTCGGCACCGACCACTCAACTAATTTATTCTTCACAAAGCGTGACGGCGCAATATACATATCAATATTACGCTCATAAATCTTGAGAATACTGTGATGTAAGTACATTTCCAAAGTGACAAGTAAGCTCTTGGTCCAGGAATCCTTAAAAGCCTTGTTCAAAAAACAACGATAGTATTTACCAGCTTTACAACTCTCATCAATCTGACCATGGGCAAACATTTTGTAATTTGGACAAACCAGCTTGTAATCATGAACATGCATCACGACAGCAATATTGCGTCTTTTCGCCTCGACTAAAATCGAAGGCGAAATATGATGATAGATATTATGAATATGGATTAGATCCGGCTCAAATTCATCGAGCAAAGCACCAAACTTACGCCTCGCCTCCCAATTATAAAAAGTCCCACTGAGATACTGCCACAGTTTTTTGAATTGAAAATGATCATAGTTAAAACCAGACACAAAGTAATTACTATACTTATCTGGCAAATTACTCGGATGTTGCATACAAAACTTAGCCACTTCCACACCGGGTTGACTAGCGAGCAGCTCAGCCAAATCCAAGAAGTACTTATCAGCACCACCCTTGATAAAATTGTATTTATTAACTAAGAGAACCCTCATAATATGCGCGTCCCAAACCTAAGAATATCCACCACCAAACACTAAAAAAATTAGCTTCCAAGTAGGGCTGAAATAAAAAGGCCACTAGACAAAAAATCACCACCCCGAGAGTGCTATAACGCATCACCAAGGCTAGAGAGTTGCTAGACTTCGTCATCCAGACTCGATAGAACCAATGTAAAACAAACAAAGCTAGCAAAGAGATGCCAAGTACCCCCAACTGCGTCAAGATAGCCAAAAATGAATTATGAATATTACGTAACTCCACATAATCCTTGTAAGAACCCATATCTATAAAAACCTTCTGACCTAAGCCCAAACCCATCCATGGCCGCTCTGCTAAATTACTCACCGCTGTTTGCCAAAGCGTACTACGCCAAGCAATACTAGTATCACCATCATCAAATAATGACAAAACTCTAGTAGCCAGATACCCCTGCTGATCATTGATCTTTTGAGCCAACTGACTCTGTGGCGCAATCGCCCAAATCATAGCCAGCACCGTCACGACCATTACAAGCACTGCTATATATTTAGCAATCAATTTTTTAAAGGATACTCGATCATTACCGAGGCTAATCAAAAACCAAACTAAGTAAACCATCAAAGCTAACCACAGATGACGCATGAGTGACCCGACAATACCTGCTACAAACAGTGGCAAAAGCCAAGCCAGCTTACGAGCCAAAGCATCACGCTGACGAATGATATAAGCAAGACCCACTATCGTAGCCAGACACAAATAAAAAGCATGATTAAAATCCAAAAATCGCGCGCCTTCAGTAGAGAGTGGCGTAATCTCAGTCCACAAACCCTGTCCAGCGACGAGACCATAGACAAAAAATAAAACTGAAGCTAGCGCCCCAGCCATCAAAAACTCCAACCACGCTCTCACCGTCGCTCGCTCGCGACCATAATACCAGGCTACAAAAAACAAGATCGGATAAAAAGTATAATTCTTCAGCGAACTCACCGCTGATGCCAAGCTAGCATCCCAAAAAGCGATACTCAAAGCAAAAACTACTGCCACCCAAGCAAAAAACACTGCTAGCAGACGATCCCCCCAATTCCAGCGAGGCTCAGCTCCTCTCAGCCAATCCAAAGCCGTTCTAAAATAAATAGCTACCAAAAACCAGTCAATCAAATAAATCTTATACTCCGTCTGATTGATAATGAGTGGACTGAGGGTAAAATGCTGAGACCAAACCAAAGTTAAAAAAGTCACAGCCAGCAAGCCCGCAATCGGATAAATAAACGACAAACCCAAGGCACAAACAGCCACCAAAATATACAAAGCCAGTTGATAGCCCCAAAGCAAATTAATGAGGACAAACAAGCTCAGTAAAGCCGACAAAAAACCTGCACTAACCATCACCGGACTGGTAATTTTTTGATTATTCATAAGCTAATTAAAGCACAAATACCCTGCTTGGTCAAAGTTAATTGCAATAAAAAAACTCCCCGAATTACTCAGGGAGCTTTATAATTAAATAACAGCTGGCTCAGCCTCTGCAACTTTAGTAGTTGTAGTTGCTGACTCATCAGTCTTAGTCGTCTCTGGTTTTGTAGCCTCTTTCTTTCTGAAAGATTTTACTTTACCAAAGAAATTAGTCGTACCAGTTTTGGCCTTGTTAGCCATTTTATGACCACCGTTTCGCCACATAGCTGCGATAATCATACCAGCAACTAAGCCCAAAACAAACAAACCAAACTCACCAACAATGTGCTCATAGCGTCCGTAGAGCGCAAAGAGCAAAACCAAACCAATCGTCAAAGCTATATTTTTCATAACAATAGCGTTTTGACGAATTTTTGGAATCAGCATGCTGATAATAGCAATTATCATCAGAAAGCTGACTAAACTCAACATATTCATGATTCCTCCAGTTTATTGTTAATCGTTATAAGATTTCATAGCATCCAGAAACCATCTAATACCTCGATTAATACCATCGAGTATAGACGAGCTCTGGCTTTCTACCACTACCGAATCAGATTCGTCTCTAGGACTAGAACTATTGCTATTACTAGAGTTTTCTTTCGGTCGAGACTCTTTAGGAGAATTTGACTTAGTAATTACTTTCGCACTTGAACCATATCGATTTTTCAAGTCCGGGCAATCCTCTAAATCTTTTTTACTTAGTATCGCCATATTATTGACCTGTCCATTAGACATGAGGCCAATCACACTACGACCATCTTCATCAACCGTATTCCTGAGTCGATTATAGAGCTCGGGGCACTTTTTAATTTCTGCTACCGGCACCATAAATCTTCCATCTTCGTAACGAAGACGTACTCTATTAAGTTTCGGTCCTGACTTCTTGGCTGCCACAGGCGGCCTAGCACCAGTCACTGCATTTGTATTTGAGCGAAGCGGCGATTTACCGTTCACAATTTGCAAAAAGTCACTCTGATTTTTTACACCCGCACCTAAGCGCAGACAATTACTAGAGAGATCAGCTCTTTGCTCCTTTTGGTTATAGAAGTTAAAGCGATCACCATCACGCAGATTGATATCAATGGCATAAACACCATTGCCGAGATTTACAAAATCTCGCTCAATCATATACGGATTCATATCACCACTGCGCTCAACATGGATCATTCGCAGACCCTGAGCAGCATTTTCATCAAACAGATGAATAGAGATACGGTAAGGCAAATAATCAACAATGCCATCTACATCAGGATCCCTAACTCTCTGAGCATCGATTGCAGCACACAAAGCAAAGCTATTTACTAAACCTGGTATGCCAAACGAACCTAAAGGTTTTAAACCCTTTTTAACAATCGGACCGTCCTCTGGCAAAGAAAAAGTCAAATCTTTTTCTATACGCATCAAGGGGACTTCATTACCGTTTTTATCTTTTTGAAAGATATCGACAGGCAATTTATCCTTACCCTCATCAAGGGCATAGTTTTGCAACTTTTTGTCAGATTTCAAAGAGTCCACTTGACCTTCAAAATCCTCATTGTCAGATCGAGCATACAGCGTCCGCTTAGGCTTAAAATCCTTAAGCGTATTGAGCTGTTTAACCAATAAGTCAGTCTTTTTTGTACCGACACTTAAACCACCACTACTACCACAACCAGCTAAGGCTACGATAGTACTGATTATTAGCAGAGAGCTAATAACATTTTTCATTTCATCCTCCTAAAAGAAATTATTATAAAGATTAATTTTACTGCCAAATTTTTGGAATTACCGCAGCATTAAAACTAACGCCGAGATATATACCCGCTGCCTTGCTCTGCCATTGACCCCAAATATAATCCAGATCAACCGACAGAGCGGTTGTATTCTGAACCACCACATCTACACCTCCACCAAAACCCCAATACCGGATATTTCGATAATCAGTGGAGTACTTACCGCCCAGGCCACGCGCCTTCAATGATGTAATAAAAGCATCATCAAAGAAACCAATGTCCACGACACTAACTTCAGCTAGACCGTGAATAGCATTTAGATTATCACCTTCATATCTCTGGCGATGTTGAAATTCATCATAACCAAAAAGTGGTAATTCACGAGTTTCTAGCGGTAAATTACCGCTCACAACCACACCCCAAGCGGGAAACCAAGCTTCACCAGCGACACGGCCGCTGTAATCTCGATATTCCACTAAACCTGACAGGTATTTATTTTCAGTCATTCGTCTATATCCGCTTTTGACGGTATAAGTACCAAACATCTGACCATAACTCACACTCAAGGATAACCTAGAGTTAGTGAGAGATAGTAGTGACATCAAGCCAACATTATAACCACTCAAACCCTCACTATACCGATCATCATTAAAGCGACCAGTATTGTTGTCATACATACCTGTTACACCAAAGCCGAGAGACATCTCTTGCTCAGATATAAAAGACATGAATTCCGGCAACTCATCAGTTGACGTTATTAACAAAGATCCTCTCACACCAATGCCATCACTGGCAAAATCAGCTGAGTAGGGCTTGTTAAAATTAGTCGTCAGCGTCCATGGATCAATTTCCATGGCAGTTTGTGCACGAGCCGAGTAACTAGTCATCACTATGATCACTAGCCAAAAAAACTTCTTCATCGTAACTCCTTATAAAGAAAATGAAACTATTGAATTGTTAAAGTTCTGTTTTTTGGCAAATATACCAACGAAAGTCCATTGACGAATCAATGGACTTTGATTGTAATACTTTTCCAATGTAAATTACTGAGCTTGTTGCCAAGGAAAACTAGCTGGAGCCTCTTCCTCTTGATAACTTTCAGTTGCTTCAGTCATCGGCTCGTCCCAGCTTTGCTCAGGTTGATGATGCTGATAATTAACCTGAATTTGTCTTTGATGCTGACTAGGAGCTTGCAAATAAGCCCAGGCCACACCAAAGGCAAGACCAGCGAACAATGACACCAAGAAATTAAGTAGTAGATTTGGCTGATCGGGATAATTAGAAGTAATCGGCTCGTCCAGTAAACGAATCATTACACCCTCGCCCATGCCATGATAATTAGCATGTTGAGTCATTAAAGTCAATGCAGTAGCTCTGGCAATTTTCTCTGCTTGCTCACGATTTGGCTGATAGGCTTCAATGCTAATAATACCGGTTTCCTTGATACTTTTGACATTAATCGCCTTTGACCAGCGTTTAGCACGTTCCTTGATACCATTACCAAAGTAATTACTATCAATACTCAGGTCACTAGCGAGCACTCTACCAAAAAACAAGTTAGAATAGACCACTTTAGAGAGCAATTGGCTGAGATAGTCAGTCGACTTGCTCATAGCATAAGGATCATAAGTCGCGCCAGCCTTTTGAACTACCAAGAGCTTCAAGCTCGAACTATAACGCAAAGGCTGCATCAAGCTCACAGCCATACCGAGAACCACAAACACCAAAGTACTCAGGATGATTAGCTTCTTTTTGGCTTTAATTAAAACAAAAATATTCAATTCAGACATAAATAGCTTATTTAAAAAATAATCTTACTTAATCTAAGTAATCGTCAAGTATAGCATAATATCATAAAATTGTCAATATTATACTTATTTATTATTCAATATTAGCTAATTTTATCGCTGAAACTTATAACCTTTGAGCGCTAAGCGCCTCTCCCTCCAATCTGGTATGGCCTCGGCTACCAAGGCCCAAAAGCCAGCGCCATGATTCATCTCTACCAGATGACAGAGCTCATGAACCACCACGTAATCCACCAATTCCAGAGGCAAAAAACCTAAACGATAGTTAAAATTAAGATTCTTGCGACTACTACAAGACCCCCAACGACTAACTTGATCACGAATAGCTACTCGTCGCCAAGCTAGTTGATAATGCTGGTTAAAAAAAGCCAGACGGCTATAGACTAGCCGCCTGGTCAATTCTTTGTAACGTAGATACTCCCGCCTACTCATGACCTTAATAAATCACCGGAATAACTAGCTGATCATCGAGTGCTGGTTCGCCAGACGGATTGTCTTTTTTGAGCACCAAAGTACCGCTAGCATTACCAATCGGGGCAAAGTTCAAAGTCGCTGTAAAATCCACAAAATCCTCGGTCATCCAGTCACCGCTTGCTTGTGCTACTGTGCTAGTAACTACTTGGTCACTCGCATCACGCAGTTCAATCAGGAAAGACGCTTCAAAATACCAATAACCTCTCGCTCTGCCACTGATAGCCAAGGGACTAATAATAGTCGCACCAGGCTCTAAGGCAGTCACTTGAATCAGATCCTCTTTGCTAGCCTCGGCTGTCTTTTCCTCATCAGGCTTAGGCAGATCAGCAACTGCTACACCCTTATCTTCTAAACCCTTTTTAACCAAGTCTTCGCCATTACGACTAAAGTAGCTCATCGAGCCTAGTACTACTAAAATCAAGGCGATAATCACTGACCACATCAACGCTTTACGCATATATTAATTAGCTAGTTATAATAGGCCTAATTATACCAAATTAGGATCAAAAATCAATTATTATTTATCAGTCCAAACAAGTTGACAAAGACCAAAAAATATATTATACATAAATAAGCTCTTCGGAGCTTTTATTTTTTATACTATGGAAATCAGAAATATCGCTATTATCGCCCACGTTGACCACGGTAAAACCAAGTTAACTGACGCCCTCCTCCGCCAAACCGGCATGGTGACTGACGACAAGGTCAGTATGGACTCCAACGCTCTCGAACAAGAACGTGGCATCACTATTTACGCCAAAAACACTTCTCTTTTTTACAAAAACACCAAAATCAATATCGTCGACACTCCAGGTCACGCTGACTTCGGCTCCGAAGTAGAGCGCGTTTTGCGTAGCGTGGACTGCGTACTCTTAGTCGTAGACGCTCAAGAAGGCCCAATGCCTCAAACCAAATTCGTCTTGCGCAAGTCTCTCGAGCTCGGCCTCAAGCCAATTGTCGTCATCAACAAAATCGACAAACCAGCCGCTATGCCGACTTGGACCCAAGAACGCGTCCTCGAACTCTTTATGGATCTCGGCGCTAACTACGAACAAATGGACTTCACCACGGTCTTTGCCATCGCCAAGGACGGCGTCGCTATGACTAGTCTAACTGACGAACGCAAAGATCTCACTCCACTCCTTGATACAATTCTCGACAAAGTAGCCAGTGCCACTATCAAAGCTGACGAACCCTTTACTTTCCAAGCCTTCAACCTAGGCTACGACAATTATCTCGGTCGTATGGGTGTCGGTCGTGTCTATCACGGCAAGGCTAAACCAGGTCAAAAAGTCCTGGTCAAAAAACACAGCGGCGAAATCATCGCAGGTACCTTAACCAAGATTTTTAGTTTTGAAGGCACTACTCGCAAAGAAGTCGATGAGGTCGAAGCTGGTGACATCGTGATGCTCGCTGGTCTCCCAGAACTCTATATCGGCGACACTGTCTGTATCGAGCCAGAACAAGCTCTACTACCAGAAATCAAAATCGACGAACCAACCATCTCTCTTAACTTCCTCGTCAACAACTCACCTTTTGCTGGTCGTGAAGGCAAGATGGTTACCAACAGCCAAATCCGTGAACGTCTCGAACGTGAACTCAAAGTCAACGTCGGTCTCAAAATTGATTTCTCTGCCGGCGACTACTACAAGGTCTACGGTCGTGGTGAACTCCACATCGTCGTCCTCCTCGAAAACATGCGTCGTGAAGGCTACGAAGTCCAAGTCTCCCAACCTCAAGTTATTATCAAAGAAGAAAACGGTGTCAAAGTCGAACCTTACGAAGAAGTTACCATCGATATCCACAAAGACTTTACCGGCATGGTCATTGACAAACTCGCTAAGCGTAAAGGTCAACTAGTCACTATGCAACCTAATGACCACCAAACCCGCCTCATCTACCACATCCCAACCCGTGGCATCCTTGGCTATCGTGGTGAATTCGTCGTCGATACTCGTGGCGAAGGCATTCTCTGCACTGAATTTATCGGCTTTAAGCCTTTTGCTGGCGACATCGACAAACGCGCTAGTGGCTCCATGATCTCTGGTGAAACCGGCAAGGCTCTCGCCTACTCCCTAGCCAACCTTCAAGAACGTGGCAATCTCTACATCGAACCAAACACTGACATCTACGAAGGCATGATCATCGGCGATACCGCCAAAGGCCTCGACATGACCGTCAACCCAATCAAGGGCAAGAAACTGACTAACATGCGCTCTTCGAACGCTGACATGGCTATTCAGCTCACCCGTCCAATGATTATGACCCTCGAACGAGGTCTAGAAATCATGTCCGAGGACGAATACCTCGAAGTCACACCTCAGAGTATCCGTCTCCGTAAGCAAGCCCTGACCGAAATCGACCGTGCCCGTAGTGAACGCAAAAAAGACTAAAACCAAACTTTTAGACACTTAAAATGACCCTAACTAGGGTCATTTTTTGTTTAATCATTGACAAATAATCAAAAATTTGTTTTAATACTGGCATTAAACACAGTTCTTTTATCAATTTTATTATAGGAGTCTTCTATGACAGATCCTTCCTTGCCAGTTATCATTGCCTTCTTTGCTCTATTTGCAGCTATTGTAGTTCTCATCGCTTTTCTCGCCTCTGAAAGAGGCAATAGAAAGAAAATTGAAACTGAGCTAAGTAATGCTGAAGCTCACAACCTAGCTCTAAAAGCTAGCCTACTCGAAAGCAGACAAAAAAATGAAGAGCTAGAAGCTCAGTTCATTGAGTTCAAATATTGCCAAGAGCATGTACTCTTAGCTGTTATCCATGACCTCAAGAACTCTCTGCTCGGTATCAAAATGCTGAGTTCTCAAGAATTAGCCGGTGGCGAATTACGACCAGTCATCAAGGAGATTAATCAATATGCCAAAAATAGCTTGAGCTACGGCATTAATTCTATTAATCAAATACTGGAAGCCAAAAGCGCCAAACTAATTATCAGCACTTTTAATCTAGCTGAGGTTTTAAATGAAGTAATAAATTATCAGCCAGAACGCATACTTCTTGAGTTTAGCAAATCAGCCAAAGCGGTAGAAAAAAACTTCCTCAGTAATCCCGAACTGCTAACGCTAACACTTCATAACCTGCTTGATAACGCCGTCAAACACAAAAATGGCGATAAACAAGTTAAGTTAGCCGTTGATTTAATTGACGATCAATGGATCTTCACCATCAGCAACCAAGGCTTCATCAGAGATCTTGGAGATTTTTTCGAAAAACCGCTCAAATCCAGCGGTGGCGACAATACTGGCATCGGCAGCTTCTTGGCTAAATTTTTAACCAACAAGCTCGGTGGCAGAATCGAGCTCAATGTTCAAGATAACTTTGTTAATGTCACTGTCTACATACCCTATATTAAACAAACTACTTACTAACAACAAACCCGCTAAATAGCGGGTTTTATTTTTGCCTTTTAACCAAATCATCATTAGCGCATCATCGTCTTTGCCGCTTCTATCGCTGCCTGAGCTTTATCAGTCAATTCCTTAATCTTGGCCATTTGATCAACAAACTTAATATCTTTTGGCACAACCAAGAGTGACTCATCAAGCTTCCAATCCTCACAAGTGGTATTGACCTGCTCGGCTAGTTTAGCTGGATCGACTTGGGCCAGTTGCTGCGCTTCGACATTAGTCGCTGGCACAGTACCCTTTGGCATATTCTTGGCTTGTTCTAGACCTTGCTTCAAATCAATATAAACTCCTTCACTAGCACCTTCATTCCAGCTATAAACCATCTCATCGAGCTTCAAAGCATTTACTGTTTGTGTTTTGCCAGCAATCTTCACAGTTGTCATACTACGTACACGCTTAGTTGGCAGATCCATATACATCGTTGACTCACTCTGCACACCAGCCACATCAGTCTTAGTCACGCATTTTACCGGCTTGTCACTCGCTAGCGCCTTGCCCATCTCACGTGTCGCCTGTGACTGTCCAGAGGGCTGCGCACCAAACTTGGTCAAACTACAACCAGACACAACGAAGGCTATCACCAATAACACTGCTAACCAAAAATATTGTTTCATAAGAGTTTTTAAAAATTACCCTCTCATTATAACACATTATTTGATCAGCTTCAGCTTAGCCTCTCGTGACAATTTCTTCATACTCGCCTCAGCCTTAGTCGCCGCCGAGCGATCTTTGAATTTACGACTATAAACCAAAGTCACCGGTCGCCGAGCTCTAGTGTAGCGAGCACCGCTAGGACTCTCATTGTGCTCACGCACCCGCCTGGCCAGATCAGTTGTAATACCGGCGTAGAGCGTCTTGTCAGCACACTGCACTAGATAGAGATAATACATACGAGTATTATAACATACAAAAAAGACCCGCTTGAAGCGGGTCTTTTAAGTTAGTGCTTATTAAGCAATAGTAGTGATTTTGAGCTTGGTATAATGTTGGCGATGGCCGACATTTTTCTTGTAGTGGACTTTGTTTTTAAATTTGATCACGCTGACCTTATCAGCCTTGGCGTGTTCGAGTACTTCCGCAGTCACAGACTCGCCTAGACTTGGCTTACCGAGATTGACGCTAGTACCATCAGATTCAGCGATTAAGAGAGTTTCCAATTTAACTTTGGAGCCGATAGCAGCTTCTAATTTTTCTACACGCAAGCTGTCGCCTTCCTTAACCTTATACTGTTTAGCACCGGTTTTAATTACCGCAATTTTTGTCATAAAATTATCCTTCAATAAAAAACTCGCTTTCGCGATTGTTGCTATAATTTAGCTAAGTTTACGCTTTTTGTCAAGATAGTAAAAAAAGCCAATGATTATGAGCATTATGGCCACCAAAAGTCCCAAAGCCATCAACTTAGCCTTCGACTGCAAAATCAAGGCCGCCACCCCAAAAACACCAGCCATCAGATAAAAAAAGCCGACTGTTTTCTTGACCCCCAAACCCCGATCAAGGAGTACAAAGTGCAGATGTTGACGATCAGCGCTAAAGGGGCTTTTCTTTTGTGCTATCCTACGGATCACTGTCCAAACGAGATCCAAGATCGGCAAACCCATGATCAGTAGCGCAATAGCAATCTTGGCTCCCGAAATAATCGATAAGACCCCCAAAAGAAAACCCAAGAGCATTGACCCACCCTCACCCAAGAAAACCTTGGCTGGATTCCAATTATAAATTAGAAAACCCAAGGCCGCCCCAGCCAGGGTAATTGCGGCAAGGCTAATGTCCGGCTGAAAATAGCGCGCACTTTGCGTAAAGACAAAGATCACCAAAGCGGCAATGCTAGCGAGACCCGTCACCAGACCATCAAGGCCATCAAGTAGCTTGGTCGTATAGGTCATAGCGAGCACCCAAACCATCACCAATAAGTCAGCTAAAACCGTGAAGTAATATGTCTCACCAGCGATAGTTATGATTGGCACTCGCCACAGATCTAGATAAATAAAACCACCCAAGGGGTTAGTCAATTTCTCGATCCCTACTCCAGCGACAATCAGTGACAGAGAAGCCAAAATCGGCCAAATCACTTGCTGCCAAGGCTTGAGATCATATCTATCATCGAGATAGCCACCGATCATTAGTAAGCTTGCGCCAACAAAGACTCCTAGCCAGTGACCAATATTTAACTTGGTCGCTGTCAGCGCCCCGATAAAAATCGCTGCCACCGCAAAAAAAGATATAAAAATAGCCAGCCCTCCTAACAAAGGCGTAGGGGCTTGATGTTGATGGCGACCACGAGGCCTGTCCACCAACTGCAGTTTATAAGCTAGCTTAATCACTAGCGGCGTCAAAAGCACCGCCAAAATAAAGGCTAAACCAAAAGCGATAACATAAATCATACTTGACAAATCTACTCATAAAGACTACAATAAAAGTTCAATTAAAACAAGGTTTCGTACCTTAACATCATTCATTTTTTTAAGGAGCTTTACATGAGTTTCTCTCCAGCTATTGCTAGCAACTCCCAACCAGTTGCTAATTACACGCCTCGTCAACATAACTCAGTAGTTATTCCTGACTATCGAACGATAGACACATACTTCAGACTATTGGACGAAAAAATCGACTCAGATCGCAGTAAACAGTGCAATCCCCTAAAAATTAGCATCCTACTGATGCATCACACAGTCTACGAAAACATACCATTTTTCCAAAACAAACTCCTAGAGCTAAGAACTAAATACCCCCACAAAACAATTATCTTCATCGAAAAACACGATGACAGTAAAGCTATCGGGGTCATCAAAGCTCAGATTAACCTAGGCTTTCTCATCCCTACCAGCATACTACCATTCAAGAAAATCTTTAACTCCAACGAATTCGAACAACTACTCAAAGAACAAACCAGCCAAATATCTTTCAATTAAAAATAAGGAGCTTAAATAGCTCCTTTTTTATTTCCACAATTTTTACAAAGACTCTGCCTTCTGTACTTCTATCTCCGCTCGCTCATTTATAAGCACCTTATCACGACGAGCCAGCTCCCCTGCCAAAATCTTATTAGCAATTTCATTTTCAATCCGATCCTGAATCAGTCTACGCAAAGGACGTGCCCCAAACTCCGGCTGATAAGCGAGGCTTGCCAAACTATCTAGAGCTCCGGGGCTAGTCACCAAAGCAATCCCCTTAGCCTCGAGCATCTGAGCGAGTTCCTTCAAAATCAAAGCCGCAATCTGAGCGACCTCAGAAATAGCTAGCGGCTTAAAGACTATAATACCATCAAAACGATTAATTAATTCTGGGCGCATCACCGCCACTAACTCTCGCTCAATCAAATTATCTTTAATCACTGGCAAATCAGTGCCAACTTTGACTTGCTCCTGAATGTACACAGCGCCAACATTGGAAGTCGCAATGATAATCGTATTAGTAAAATCAATCGTCCGACCTAGGCCATCAGTCAGTCGACCATCATCAAGCACTTGTAAAAATAGATTCAAAATCTCCGGATGTGCCTTTTCTATCTCATCAAGTAGCACCAGAGTAAACGGCAAAGAGCGCACCTTCTCAGTCAGATAACCACTCTGACCATCAGCACCAATCATCTTCGCTAGAGCGTCGCTAGCTTGATATTCACTCATATCTAGGCGGATCATATATTCTTCGCCACCGAAGTACACCGCGGACAAGGTCTTAGCGAGCTCTGTCTTACCGACACCAGTTGGACCGAGGAACAAGAAGCTAGCAATCGGCCGCTTGCCAGTCCGGAGCTCCGCGCGCGCTCGTCTCAAACTCTGACTGATCGTTGTCACCGCTTCTACTTGACCGATCATACGCTCGTGCATTTTATTTTCCAAATTAAGCAACTGTGCGCCTTCATCACTAGCAAGCTTCTGGACATTGATATGAGTTAGACGGCTGAGTTCCGAGGCTACATCAGCCGCTCCGACTGCCGAGTCTCTGCCCTTGTTCGCCACTGTCACTGCCGCTTTTTCTAAAATGCTAATCGCCTTAGCCGGCAAAAAACTCTCATGCATATAACGATCCGACAGCTCCACTGCTGAGCTAATCGCTTCATAAGCAAAATAAACTTTGTATTTAGCTTCTAGCCACGAAATCTTACTCTCGATCATCACAATCGCCTGATTACCAGTCGGTTCAGCTAATTCTAATTTCACAAAACTCTGCGCTACTGCTGAGCCCTCTATATAATCATGATAATTTGTCGGACTAGTGCTAGCGAGGCACACCAAACCATTCCTAGTCACCGCATTAACCAAAACCTCAGCCAGCTCCAAACTACCTTCATTACCCGAGCTAATCCCCATCAGATTTTCCAAATCCTTGATAAACAAAACAATATTACCAGCCCGAGCGAGCTCATTCACGAGGACGAGCATCTTCTCCTGCGCTCCTGCCGCTGTTGCTCCAGCGAGTAAGCTAGCTAGATCTAGTTCGAGCAAACGTTTATCACTTAATCGCTCCGGGACTTCTTCAGTCACCATCAGCTGAGCGAGACCCGCCACCAACTCACGCTTACCAACTCCCGGCTCACCGACCAAGATTATGCCAGTCTTAGCAGCCTGGAGACTGGCAAAAATTTCCTGCATCTCCGCCTCGCGACCAACACAAATATCTAGTTGTCCGTACTTAGCAGCCAGTGTCAGGTCATAGGCGTATTGGTCAAGCAGTGGCGTAGCCATCGCCGTATAGGCTCGGTCCATATTACCAGACGGTTTAAAGGCAGCTAGGCGTCGATAACGTCGATAATTAAGTAACAACTTTTTATTGAGCTCGGACCAGACCAAGACATTAGCCCACTTATCAGCGTCAATCCCTAGATCATAGAGCAGTTCATCAAGTAGTGGCTCGGCTCCCCACAAATCACTAAGTAACTCCAGAGCACCGACTGCCAGTGCCTTGTTTTGATAAGCTCGAGCATAAGCTTTAATCATTAACCCGGCGAGCGACGTTGACATGGACAAGCTCTTGGCTGTTGCTAGCTTGGTTAATTGATGACCCAGCTTACTGAATAACTCACCAGGATCAACTTTTAAACGACTAAGTACAGCTTGGGTCTCGCCACTACTCTGAGCCAGCGCCACAAAGAGGTGCAAGACAGTTACTTCACTGTGATGCCAGTCACTAGCTAGCTTATAAGTAGCTAGCCACACGGACTGCAAATCATCTTGCCAAGCATCTGCCACATTAATAGCCTCTAATCCACGTCGTCGCTCTGGCCAAGCCTGCTGATTGGCTTTAATTTTCCAAGCTTTAATTTTTTTAGCGCGATCAGCCTGATTGCTCAAGCGATAAAAACTAAATAGCCCGAGAATAATAGCCAAACAAGCTAGTAGCAACCAGTGACTGGGCTGAGTAAACAAACTCAAAAGATCTTGGTTATTTTGAGCTCTCGCGATCAAGTTAATTAGCGCCCACGCCATCACTGTCATCATCGACAAGCTAGCTAAACTATAACTCAGATAATTAATCGCCTTTTCAATTTGAGTATTTGCACTAACAGCGGCGAGCGTAAAAGAACTAAGCTTGGGCTCAGCGTAGAGCCAACGACCATCGAGCCAAGCCCCCACCCGATCACCAGCACAAACCCGACACAACTGACTTGCACCAGCACAACTCGGACACTTTAATAACTCTAAACTCTTATCGTCCATAGAGACCATTAATTTGATAAATAATCATCCAAATTATCAAGACCGGTAAAATCAACCAAACCAGCATAGCGAAGCTAGCTAAACCAGCAATCATCACAAATAACATCATTCTAAAAACAATCTGCAACACCCTCATCATGAAGCTAATCAAACGACCAAAAAAGTCTCTCTGCCCATACATCGGAACAAAAAGATACTTCAACCACAGTGCTACCGCTAAAGCCCGCCACCACTGGTCACAAAAATTAAGCAAAGCTCTAAGGCAAATATACAAACCTCGGCTATACCACCAAAGCGGAAAATACAAAGCATCAAGCACAATCTGCCGAGCAATAACTAGAGGATAGTGAAACAAAGTCGCAAGCCACATTTCTCAATTTTACATCTTTTAACAATGAAAGACAAACTTAGACAAATAAAAAAGTCTTCACCATTTAGCAAAAACTTTTCTGAAGCTACTTATTATCAAACCGAGTGTAACAAAAATTACTCAGCGACAAGCTTACAAATTTTTATAAGTATTATCATTACGCAACTTAATACTATCAATAATTATAACATCTTCTCTATGAAAAATTATTCTAAATTTACCATGTCGCAAGCGATACAGATCAGAATTTTTTAATTTAATAAATCTTAAAGTCTTGTCACCAGCCATCAATCTCTCAATCAGGTTCAACAATAAAGCTCTTTCTGACTTAGTTATTTTTTGGATCAGCGTACTAATCTTATCCATACTAAGCCTGGAGTTTTTTCAAAATCTTCACCAAGTCATCAGCCTTAATACCCTGACCATTATTATCTCTAATGGCATCAAAAACTGTATAGTCGCTAGTTTTCTCTTGATCATTCAATAATAAAGGTGTTATTTCTAATGTATCATTATTCATAGTGGCAATAAATTGATCAGTCTTAAAACGCTTACGCCAAGCCATTGGAATCGTAACCTGACCTCTAGAAGTTGCTTTTAAAATAGTAGCCATAGCTTTAAAATATTATTTTCTTACTTTCTTATTTTACTACAAATAGGCCATTTGTCAATACTTTACTTAAATATAAGCCATTTTTAAGGAGAAAAGTCCAAATTTACGGCAAATATATATTTTGGCTAATTTAAAGCTTTATTTACAAGTCGATATATTTGACAAAGTACGATTATTAACCTACAATATAGCCATAACTTAACAGCCCCCAGCGGGTCTGTTTTTAAAACCAAAAGTAATCCTATGGACAAAATCAAGAAATACTTCGTGGAAGCGATTGCTGAAATGAAAAAAGTCACTTGGCCAACCCGCAAAGAAACTTACAATTACACTATTTTGGTAGTTTCCGTCACTATTGGACTCGCTATTTTTGTCTTTGTGCTCGACACTGCTTTCAGCAAGGCTCTTGCCTATTTTATCGCTAACTAAGTTCATTATTTAAAAGATCAAACATATGGCCAAGCAGGTTTTAAATCAAGGTCGCAGATGGTATGTCATTCATACTTATTCCGGCTACGAAGAAAATGTGGCCCAGAACATGAAACAAAGAATCGAATCCATGGACATGGAGGACAAAATTTTTAATGTTCTGATTCCCAAAGAAAAGAAAATTAAAATTCAAAACGGCAAACGTAAAGTCTTTGAAGAAAAAATCTTCCCTGGTTACGTACTAGTGGAAATGATCGTGACTGACGACTCTTGGTACGCTGTTCGCAACACTCCTAACGTCACTGGTTTCATTGGTACCGGCACCATCCCTACCCCAATCAGCGAAGAAGAAATCAAAGCTCTGCAAAAACGCATGGGCGTCGAAGAACCTAAGTTCAAAATGGACATCGCTGTCGACACTCCGGTCAAGATCGTCGATGGACCATTCAAGAATCTAGACGGCAAGATCATTGATATCGACAAAGAACGTGGCAAGATCAAAGTTTCCATCTCCATGTTTGGTCGTGAAACTCCAGTCGAGCTCGACTTCTTACAAATTAAAAAACTTTAATAACCAAAGCTCAGGCATCGTGACTTGATCATCATTACTGGTGAGCAGAGCACGGTGCCTGAGGCATCTACCTAAGTTTGACGCTTCTACAAACTTGGCTAAAAAAACTTGCATTATCCCTAAAGTATAATGCTAAAATATATGGCTAAGAAAATTGTTACTAAAATCAAATTACAGATCCGCGGTGGTCAAGCTAACCCTACCCCACCAATCGGTCCTGCCCTCGGTCAACACGGCCTCAACATCTCTGATTTCTGTCAGAAGTTCAACGCCGCTACTCAAGACAAAATGGGCGAAGTCATTCCGGCTGAAATCACTGTTTACGCCGACAAGACTTTTAGCTTTATCTTGAAGACTGCTCCAGCCGGTGAATTGATCAAAAAGTTCGCCAAGATTGACAAAGGTTCCGGCAGCCCACTCCTCAAAAAAGTTGGCAGCCTGACTGATGCTCAATTAACTGAAATCGCCAAGATCAAGTTATCCGACCTTAACACCACTGATATCGAAGCCGCCAAGCGCATTATCGCCGGCAGCGCTCGTCAAATGGGTGTTGAAATTAAAAATTAATTATCTGTGGGAGTTTCATAAAGAAACGTTTGCACCACTAACTTTATGTCTAAAACCAAACCTGAAGTCACTTTCGTCAAAACTCAAAGCTACAGCATTACCGAAGCTCTAGAATTGACCAAGAAACTAGCTAGCACCAAATTTAACTCCACTGTTGAAGTTCACCTACTCATGGGCATTGACCCACGTAAAGGTGATCAACAAGTCCGTGGTGCTATTTCTTTGCCTCACGGTACCGGTCGTAAGGTTCGCGTCGCCGCCTTTGTCTCTGCTGACAAAGAAGCTGCCTGTAAGGCTGCTGGCGCCGACCTCGTCGGTGGTGATGACTTGATCGCTGAAATCGCCAAGACTGAAAAAACTGATTTCCAAGTCGCGGTGGCAGAACCAGCCATGATGAAGAACTTAGCTAAGATTGCTAAGATCCTCGGTACTCGTGGCCTCATGCCAAGTCCAAAGAACGAAACCGTCAGCACTAACCCAGCCAAGGCTGTTGAAGAACTCAAGAAAGGTAAAGTTAGCTTCAAGAATGATGACACTGCCAATTTGCACGCCATCATTGGCAAAACTTCTTTTGAGACCACTCAACTAGTCGAAAACTTCCAAACCTTCATTGACGCCGTCAAGAAGACCAAGCCGGCTAGCGCCAAAGGCGCCTATATCAAGAAAGCTGTTATCGCTTCTACTATGGGACCTGGCATCAAAGTCTCTATCTAATACCTTTAAGTATTACAAGACAGCTCCTACTAGGAGCTGTTTTTGTTTAATCCAAAACTTTTGACAAACTCGCCCTTTTAAACCAATATAAAACCAGGCATTTGCTTAAAACATTTTGTACACTATACAAGGAGACTTGATCATGGAGATAACTGATAAGCTTATTATCGGCATTACTGGACTAATCGGCAGCGGCAAAAGCCAAGTCGCTGACTACTTAGCCAAGAAGCTTGATTGTCCTCGTTACGCTTTTTCTGACACACTTAGACATTTTCTCGACGAACTCAACCTGCCACAAAACAGGCCCAATCTCGATACTTTGTCACTTAGTCTCAGAACAACTTTTGGTGATGACATACTTATCACTGCACTACTGAAAAAAATCTATAATAATCCTAATCAGATTATTATCCTAGAAGGCATTCGTCGTCATCCTGACATCGACTCTTTCCAGAACCATCGTAACTTTCATTTGCTAGCAGTCGACTGTGACGAACGCACACGCTGGCAAAGACTTCGTAAGCGCGGTCAAAACAGCGATGACGCTAGCAAGAGCTTTAGAGCCTTCCTTGCTGATCAAAAATCCGAAGCCAATAGTCATATCAAAGAAGTCATGGCTAAGGCCAAGATCAAGATAGTAAATAACTCCAGCTTAGATGCTTTATACTCTCAACTGGACCAACTTAATTTTTCTGTTCATTAACATTAACATTATAGGAGACACTCATGTCAGCCATCATAGTTATCGAAGGTACCGACGGTACCGGTAAGGCTACGCAAAGTCAAGCTTTGCATCAAAGACTAACAGCTAACGGCTTCAGCACTCAAATCATATCTTTTCCGAGATATGACGGCCCCTTTGGACCAGAAATCAAACGCTATCTGAAAAGACAATTAGATTTAGACGCCTTTGCCGCTGCTCAACTCTACGCCGCCGACCGTCTTGATGCTCTTGATCAAATCAAACAAGCTATCAATAATAACGACTTCGTTATCTTTGATCGCTATGTGAGCTCAAATCTCGCCCATCAAGGCGCTCGAGTCATTGATCAATCAGAGCGACAAGCTCTATACAAAAAGATTATCAAACTGGAATATCACCACAATCGCTTAGCTCAACCTGATCACACAGTTATTCTCAGCTTACCCGAGGAACAAATCCAAACCCTGATTCGAAATCGCAATCCTAATGGTGATTTAGATAAGCATGAAGCTGATAGTAATTATCTCATCCGGACCGCCAGCTGTTATGATGAGCTACAAAAGCTCGGATTCTTAGGCAATACCAGTAAAATCAATTGTGCACCAAACAATCAAATGCTAACAGTTGAAATAATCAGCCAATTGATTTACGATCAAATCAATTACTTAATCAAATCTTATAGCGCTACTAATTGAAAAACTAGATCCTCGCGCCAAAGTACCAGTCCGCGCTCATCCTACTGACGCTGGACTTGATCTCTTTGCGCTAGACTCTAGCATCATCACAGCTCACAGCTGGGAGCTAATTCCAACTGGACTTAAGCTCGCTCTACCTAGCCAGACCGTTGGTCTTATTTGGGATAAAAGCGGCTTAGCCAAGCTTGGGTTACACACTCTCGCCGGTGTCATCGACGAAGCCTATCGTGGTGAAATTATTATCAACCTCTATAACTTCGCGGACACTGATTACCAAATCGAGGCTGGGCAAAAAATCGCTCAACTCCTCATTCAGCCAGTCTACCTACCAACACTGATCGAAACTCAGATTAATGACAAAACTGATCGAGGTACTGCTGGCTTTGGCTCAACTGGCCTACAATAAATAAAGCCCTGGGATTAACCTAGGGCTTTTAAATTATTTAAAATATGCTTCTAAACCGGTCAGATCATAGAGATTGCGACCAGACCAAATCAAGAAAGCCATCCAAGCATAGATGCTAGAAACACCCATGACCCAAAAACAAGGCTCTAGCGATCGATCAATCAATTGACCAGTTACTTCACTCCGATCATATCTACCAACAATTAGCATAACGCAGATCAAAGCAAACGAAAGCACCGCAACGCTTGTAGCTATTAACATGAAGCCTCCTTTTTTAATAAAGAACTAGACTATTTTATATTATAAATCGACCTTTTTGTCAATTTATCGCTTTTCATTTGGCTAATATCTGTTACAATAATAATCTATGAATTATGACGTTATCATTGGTCTAGAAATCCACACCGAGGTCAAAACCGCCTCCAAAATGTTTTGTAGTTGCGCCAATCGCTTTGACGATCCAGCTAATACCAATACCTGCCCGATTTGCCTCGGTCACCCTGGTACTCTACCACTACCAAATAAGTCAGCGATCGAAAAGTGCCTACTACTAGGCCTAGCTTTGAACTGTCAAATCAACCAACACTCCAAATTTGACCGCAAAAACTATTTCTATCCTGATCTACCCAAGGGCTATCAAATCTCTCAGTACGACTTGCCCTTTTGTCATCACGGCCGGCTAGCTATTAGTCCTGATCGCCATATCGACATCACTCGCATTCATCTCGAAGAGGACACTGGCAAACTCAGTCATAGCTCCAGCTACTCAGCCATTGACTTTAATCGTGCTGGTGCGCCTTTGATTGAATTGGTCACTGAACCAGTCCTAGTTAACGCCGCTGAAGCTAAACATTTTTGTCAGCATTTCCAACAAACTCTGCGCTACCTTCAGATCAGTGATGCTGACATGGAAAAAGGCCAAATGCGTTGTGAAGCCAATGTCAGCTTGCAAATCCCCGGCTCTTGGCTCTACGAAGACGGCCAAATAAAAGCCACCAGCGATCAGCAACTCAACGCCAAAGTCGAAGTCAAAAACATCAACTCTTTCAAAGCTCTCGAAAAAGCTATTAATTTTGAAATTGAGCGTCAAAGCAAAGCTCTAGATCAAAAACAACATATCAGCCCCGAAACTCGTGGTTGGAATGATCAGACTAATACCACAGTCAGTCAACGTGTCAAAGAGACACAGGCCGATTATCGCTACTTCCCAGAGCCAGATATCCCTGCATTGATCATTGATGAGACTTGGCTGACTGAGATTAAAAATCAAGTCGTCGAATTACCTCAGGCCAAAGCTGCTCGTCTCGCCTCAGAATATGGCTTTAGTCGAGCGGACGCTGAGCTACTTGCCAGTGACACTCTACTCGCTAACTTTGCTGAAGAATTAATGTCCGAACTCTACGAATGGATCAATTCTACCGGCGACACTTGGGAGCGACAAAAAAACACTCTTGTCAAACTAGCCTCCGGCTGGCTCACCACCGAACTCTTTAAGCACTTCAAAATCAACAATGAATCTATTACTGATATTCGCTTTACGGCCGAGAACTTGGCAGAATTGATTAGCCTACTCTATCAAGACAAAATCAATTCTAGCGCCGCCCAAATCATCTTTAATCAAATGTACCAAGTCGGTGGTGATCCTAGCCAGATTATGATCGATCTCAATCTCGAGCAACTAGACAATGACGAAGCTCTGTCAGAAATCATTCGCTCAGTCCTCGCCGAACACCCTGAGCAAAGCTCAGCTTTCAAGGCTGGCAAAACCACGCTCATGAACTTCCTCGTCGGCAAAGTCATGGCCGCTAGCGGTGGCAAAGCTAATCCCAAAACCTTACCAGATTTAATTACCAAAATTATTAATTCTTAGAACCACGTCATCCCAGCGAAAGCTGGGATGACGTGAAAGTATTAAATTATTGTATGAAAATTACCATTCTCGACACTCAAGACTGCGAAAAAATCATCTTTGATCGTGCTCTCAAAAATCACCAAATCACTTATTTCTCAGCTAGCGCCGACCGACTAAAAACTAGCGACCTTACTCGTATCAAAAACACCGAGATTCTCTCTGGTTTTGTCTATTCCAAATTTGACGCCAAGTTCCTCAAGCAATTTCCCAAGCTCAAACTGATCAGCACTCGCTCCACCGGCTTTGATCACATTGACCTTGCTTACTGCGTCAAAAACAAAATCGCCGTCGCTACTGTACCATCTTATGGCGAAAACACCGTTGCCGAACACTCCTTTGCTCTACTACTCTCTATCGCCCGTCGCCTTGTCGACTATCAACGTATCACTGATCACAATCTCTATTCTGACGCTCATTACAAAGGCTTTGATCTACGTGGCAAAACTCTCGGCGTCATCGGCGCCGGTAACATCGGCAAAAATACTATTCGTATCGCTCGTGGCTTTGGCATGAATATCCTCGCCTATGACCTTCACGAAGATATCTTCCTGTCAGAAACTCTCGGCTATGAGTACAAAGATCTCAAAACCGTTTTGAGCAAATCCGATATCATCAGTCTCAATGTCCCTTATAACAAATTCACCCATCATCTCATCAATCTCCAAAACATTCGTGATATCAAAAAAGGCGCAGTATTACTCAATGTCTCTCGTGGCGCTGTCATTGAAACCGAAGCCCTGCTCATGGCCCTAGAAAAGAAAATTATCAGCGCCGCCGGCCTCGATGTCCTCGAAGAAGAAGAAATGATCACCAAAAACCATCCTCATCTAACTGACAAGGACAAAGCCAATCCCGTGTACAAGATGAATCTTCAAATCATCAATCATCCCGCCGTTATCTTTACCCCTCACATCGGCTTTGATACTACCGAAGCTGTTGACCGTATTACCAACACCACCGTCGAAAACATTATCAATTTCAGCAAGGGTCAAGCCTCTAATCTCGTAAAAATCTAAGCGCTAGTTCATAAGCTCTAGCACCATCGTCCGGACCGAGCCAATTTATCTTTTGGCCAGACCGCTCCCAACGCCGAAACCAAGTCAACTGCCTCTTAGCAAATTGCCAAGAGGCTTTTTGTAGTCGCTCGACCATTTCTTCGTAGTCAATTTTGTCTTGTAAATACCAAGCGATAAACTTATATTCCAAACCGAAGCTCTCAAGTCGCTCCCAAGCTACTCCTTGTCTATTTAAGTCATTAACTTCCTCGACCATTTCTTGCTCATCGAGCCGCTTCATTAGTCGAGCTTCAATCCTCGATTGTAATTCTTCTTTAGGACAGTCAAGGCCAATTATTAAAGTTTGATACAAACTCTCAGCTTTCTTGGTCACTTGTCCAGATCCAGCAAAAACTTCTACATAACGGATCAGTCGTCGTTTATTATTTAAATCGCTATTATTAATGTTAGCCGCAAAGTTAGTATTATATTTTTGGATCATACCAAAGAGCTCCTCGATTGTTTTGCGCTCTAACTCCTCACGCAAACTATCATCAGCCGGCACCTCGGCTAATTGAAAATTACTAATCAAAGCTTCTAGATACAAACCTGTCCCACCAACAACGATTGGCACTTTAGCTCGACTGGTGATATCAGCAATCGCTGCTTCAGCTAGTTTCTTGAATTGCGCCAGATCAAAAACTTCTTTGGGGTCAGCTACATCGATGAGATGATAAGGCAGATCACCGTAGCTTTCTAAATCCTTACCAGTGCCGATATCCATACCACGGTAAACTTGGCGACTATCAGCGCTGACGATCTCGCCATCTAGTTTACGAGCTAGCTCGACCGCCAAAGCCGTCTTGCCAGAGGCAGTCGAACCGAGTATCACAATGATTTTATTTTTATCAGACATAAAATACAAAAAGCCTTTAAAATTTTAAAGGCTTTCTTTTTGCAAAGCTTCTACTAATTCTCTTTGCCGTCTATTTAGTTTCTTGGGGATCTCAACTTTGACAGTGACTAGTTGGTCACCGCGACCACTCGCTCGTAGTCTCGGCACACCACTACCTCGCAGCGCAATCACTGAGCCACTAGCCGTGCCCTCAGGAATCTTGAGACTGACCACCCCATCAACCGTTTCCACTTCGACTGTATCACCCAAGATAGCTTGGCTGAGCTTGATATTAACCGTTGACTGGATATCATAACCAGTCCGCTGCCAACGTTTATCCTGCTCATAAAAAATATGCAGATAGAGGTCGCCTGCCGGAGCTCCTTTCGGACCGACTTCGCCTTGACCAGTCAGTCTGATCGTCTCCCCATTATCAATACCAGGCGGAATCTTGACCGATAGCTCAACCTGTCTCTCTACTCGACCAGTACCACGACAGCCCTTGCAATGATCTGAGGACTTTTTGCCTTCACCACCACAAGCCTGACAAGTCGTCTGCATCTGAATCGCACCAAGCATCGTTCGCTGAACACTCATCACTTGACCAGCACCTTTGCAGACTTCACAAGTAGTTACTTTAGCACCAGCTGGCACTCCCGAGCCCTGACAGTCATCGCACTTAGCATATTTCTTGATCTTGATCTCCTTATCACAGCCAAAGACCGCTTCAGAAAAACCAATTGTAATCTTGATCTCTAGATCTCGACCACGTGCCGAGCGAGCACCACGACCTTGCCCACCAAAGCCAAACATATCGCCAAAACCACCAAAGAGATCACCTAGATCATCCATGTTGATATTGAAGCCTTGTCCGCCAAAACCCTGCCCACCGCCAAAACCACCCGGACCAGCACCATCAAAAGTCTGACCAAACTGATCATACTGAGCCTTTTTCTGCTTGTCACTGAGGACTTGATAGGCTTCATTAACCTCTTTGAACTTCTCGGTGTCACCACCGGCTTTATCAGGGTGATGTTGGTGCGCCAAACGACGAAAAGCTTTTTTAATCTCTTCGTCGCTTGCACCTTTGTCGACGCCTAGCACTTTGTAGTAATCTTTTGACATTTTTCTCTAGGCTACAAATATAAATCCTTACAAATTTTCATTTGTAGCCCACTAGTTAATTGTAAATTGATAATTGCAAATTGTTAATTGACAACCTCACCTTCGATCGGACCATCTTTTTTCTCCTCAGTCTGAGGTTCTGGACCAGCTGCTTGTTCAGCACCAGCCTGACTAGCGCTTTGATACATCGCTGCACCAATCTGCTGAGCTAGCTGATTTACTTCTTCCATCTTAACTTTTATATCTTCGTAATTTTCAGTTTCTTTGAGGCTCTTCAAGTCACCTAATTTCTGCTCTAATTCAGTCTTGGAAGCCGCTTCCATCTTGTCACCAGACTCTTTGATCAATTTCTCGAGCTGGAAAACAGTCGCTTCTGCTTGGTTTTTGATATCAATATTTTCACGCTTACGCTTGTCTTCATCAGCATGCATTTCTGCGTCACGCTTCATTTGTTCGATCTCCTCTTTACTGAGACTTGTCGAAGCAGTAATAGTAATTTTTTGTTCTTTACCACTGGCTTTGTCCTTGGCCTTCACATTCAAAATACCATTAGCATCAATATCAAAGCTAACTTCGATTTGAGGAATACCTCTTGGAGCTGGTGGGATACCATCCAAGATAAATCTACCTAGACTCTTGTTGTCAGAAGCCATTGGACGCTCACCTTGCAAAATATGAATATCCACACTGGTTTGATTGTCAGCTGCTGTCGAGAATACTTGAGTTTTAGAAGTTGGAATAGTGCTATTGCGCTCAATCAAAGGTGTTGACACACTGCCCAAGGTCTCAATACCGAGAGTGAGAGGTGTGACGTCGAGGAGCAAAATATCCTTAGTCTCGCCGGACATAATACCAGCCTGCACCGCCGCACCTAGCGCTACTACTTCATCAGGATTGACGCTCAAGTTTGGTTCACGCTTAAAGAATTCTTTGACCTTAGCTTGCACCATTGGCATACGAGTCATACCGCCGACCAAAATAACTTCTTCAATCTCAGCTACACTCATCTTGGCATCAGCCAGAGCCTTCTTACATGGCTCAATGGTTGCGACCACCAAATCCTCAACCAGACTTTCTAACTTGGCACGACTGATCTTCATCACTAAGTGCTTTGGACCTTCAGCACCCACAGTGATAAACGGCTGATTGATTTCAGTTTCATTAGTCGTAGATAGTTCAATCTTGGCTTTTTCAGCCGCTTCTTTGATACGTTGCAAAGCTAGCGGATCTTTGGATAGGTCAATCGCCTGATCCTTTTTAAACTCTTCGATAATATAATTAATTAGACGCAAATCAAAATCTTCACCACCCAAGTGAGTATCACCATTAGTAGACAACACTTTGACATCACCACCAATCTCGTCGATATCGACAGCTAGGATCGAGACGTCAAAGGTACCACCACCGAGGTCATAGACCGCAATCTTCTGACCCTTTTTCTTATCAAAACCATAGGCGAGAGCCGCGGCTGTCGGCTCATTGATAATACGCTTGACAGTCAAACCGGCAATCTGACCAGCATCCTTGGTCGCCTGTCGCTGAGTATCGTCAAAATAAGCTGGCACAGTGATAATCGCTTCGGTAATTTTTTCACCTAGTCGCGCTTCGGCATCAGCCTTGATTTTGGCTAGCACCATGGCGCTGACTTCTTGAGGTGAATATTCTTTGTCTTGAATCTTGACTTTAGCACTAGTTCCAGACTGCACGATCTTATAAGGCATGATCTTAATATCTCTTTGCACTTCTGTATCATTAAAAGCTCTGCCCATCAAACGCTTCACAGCATAGATAGTATTTTCTGGATTAGTCACAGCCTGACGCTTAGCGCTTTGACCGACTAATCTTTCATTACTCTTGGAAATAGCAACGGTCGACGGAGTAGTGCGAGCGCCTTCAGCATTTTCCAAAATCTTCGGACTACCACCCTCCATGATCGCCACCGCTGAATTGGTTGTTCCCAAATCAATACCTAAAATCTTTGACATATTTTTTTACCTCGCCATAGCTCCGCTAGGAGCGGCGGCGGGCTTCATTAATTATAATCTTAAGCTTTATTAATTTTAATCTGTTTTGGTTCGGCTTTCTTAGCCTTTGGAATGCTAATCGTTAGCACGCCACCCTTCGCCTCAGCCTTCGCCTCATCACCCAGCACCTGAGCCGGTAATGGCAAACTGCGATAGAAACTGCCTCGACGAATTTCTTTGCGATAATAATTCTTCTCATCAACCTCACTTTTCTTTTCACTCGTCCCCTTGATGGATAAGACACCGTCATCAATAGCGATACTAACTTGCTCTGGATCAATACCAGCTAGCTGCGCTTCAACGATAAAAGCATCAGCTTGCTCATACATATCAATCGCCGGCACAAAACCCTCATTATCTCGCATCAACGGCGCTAATTCACTTAGATTTCTGTCCATCTCCTCAAAAGGATTAAACAGTGGTGTCCATTTAATTAGTGACATATATTTTAGTAAGTCTGAAAGTCCTAAGCTAAAAGGACAATTAATTAGCCTTAGACTTTTGACTGATTATTTTTAAACTTCTTCTTTCTTATCTAACTTATCAAACTTGTAAACCGCTACCCTCGCTGGCCGTACTACTTTATCAAAGATCATATAACCAGCTTGCAATTCCTTAGCCACTTGATCATTGAGAGCCTCATCTTCTGTTGCTACCATTTCTACTGCTTCCATCTTGTGAAAATCAAAACTTTTTTTAGTAGTTTCAATCTCTGAGACCTGAGCATTGGTTAGAACTTTTTTAAATTCTTGCAGGACATATTTCAAGCCATCCACCAGCGGATCATTCTCCGCGCTGTGAGCCAGAGAAATTTTCAAGAAATCATAGACTGGCAGTAACTCAGAGAGCAACTTCTCATTGGCATAGCGGATCAAGTCACTCTTATCACGCGCACTCTGCTTCACTAGATTTTGATAGTCGGCGAGAGCTCGCTGATACTTGTCTTGATAATCAATCTCCACCACTGGCGTAGCGCTTAGCTCTTCTGCTTCATTTTGAATTTCTTGATCTTCATTATTTACTGATTTGCTCATATAGATGATTAATTAATTGCCAATTTTTCTCATAGTCTTGCCGCAAGGGGCCAATAATACCCAAGATCCCGACATGGTCTTTTAATCGGTACTTACTAGTCACGCTAGCGGTAAAAGAACCAAACAAACAATCCTGACCAAGGCTAATCTTTGGACCTTCCACAAACTCATCAAAAGCCTCGTTAATGATATCGTCGAGTCGATCAATAATCACCGACATATCATAAACCAATTTACTCTGAGTAAACTCCGGCTGACTCAGTAGATTGCTAATGCCGGTATAATAGAGATTATGACGGTGAAAGGCGCAAAAGACAGCTAGCCCCGAAATATCCGCTAGATTTTTGGCGAGCGCCTTCAAGGACAATTCGTCCCAGATCTCCGGCACTACTAATTTACTAGCTAGCGCATTGCTAATCTTTTTTGGTGCTAGATTTTCTACAAACCACAGATAAGCTTGCTCGGTCGGGATACGACCAGACGAAGTATGTGGTTGCATGATATAGCCAGCAAGTTCCAGCTCGGCCATCTCATTACGCACCGTCGCCGATGAAATATCTAATTTATACTTCTCCACCAAAAAACTCGAGCTCACTGGCGCAGCTGTTTCAATGTACTCCTCGACAATGATTTTTAGAATTAACTCTTGTCGTTCATTCATAACAAAAGCCATTCTAACACTTCTAGCACTCGAGTGTCAAGAGTGCTAAAATAACCTTAAAAATCTCTAATATTAGGAAATAAAAAGAGGTATCTAAGTACTAATAAAACTTTTACTAGACTTATTTTAGTCCGAAACTTCAATCGTTCCAGAGCTGACTTTAGGTGCTTCGATCTTGGGAATAATAACAGCATCTGACTTCTTACCTTCAAAATACCAACGCATAAAATCATAAGCAATCGGCACTGCTACTCGACTACCCTCCTCACCTTCTTCCACCAAAATCGTCAGCACAATCTCCGGCTTGTCATAAGGGGCAAAACCAGTAAACCAAGCATGCGGGGCTTTTTTACTCGACCACTGCGCTGTACCAGTCTTACCAGCCGCCTCCACTGGCAAACTATTGAGTCTGATCGAACTACCAGCTGTCACACCCTGTCGCATACCTTGTCGCACTACCTCCACATCAGCTGATTTAATCTTGCTTCCACCGATCAAATTATTATCCGGTATTTCGATCTGCTTGCCCTCTGGGCTGATCATCGCTTTGAGTAAATGCGGACGATAGAACTGTCCACCATTAGCAAAAAAAGTTGTGTAATAAGCCACTTGCAAAGGTGTCACCAAGAGATCGCCCTGACCAATCGCTACGTGATAAGTATCGCCGATATACCACATTTCATTTTTCTTCTCCTCTTTCCATTCTTTTGACGGCAAAAATCCATTTTCTTCACCAGGCAAATCAATACCAGTTTGTTTACCCAAACCAAAGATTTTAAAATAATTCATCATTCGCTCAATACCCAAACCCTGAAAATCTTGATAGCCACCACCTAGATAATAAAAATAAGTATTGACTGACTCGGCAATCGCCTTGCGAGCATCAGTTTGACCATGGCCACCCGCCTTCCAGTCCGGGAAAAACCATTGACCAATCCGAAGTCCTCCATTACTCAAAAAATTTGTTTGATCAGTTACGATACCACTATCGAGACCAGCCGCTACCATCACCGGCTTAATCGTCGAGCCAGAAGGGAACTCACCGCTAATAGCTCGAGAATACAAAGGTTTATCCTCATCATTAATCAAAGCTTGGTACTCTTCACTACTAATCCCTTGTGCAAACACATTGTTATCATAGGCAGGCAAGGACACCAAGGCCAAAACCTCACCATTGTTAGGATCCATAGCGATGGCCGAGGCTCGCTTAAAGCCACCCTTAGCCAGATATTCCCTCATCGTTAATTCCAACCTAACTTGAGTTGGAATATCAATGGACAATAGTAAGCTTCGGCCGTTTTCCACACTCGACTCACTGACCGTCTTTTTTTCTTTGCCAAAAGCATCAACCTCAATCTGCTTGATACCGCTCACCCCTCGCAATTCATTTTCGTAAAATTTTTCTAAACCAGATTTACCCAAATAATCAATCATCGAATAATCAGTACCAGCCCCAGCGAGTTCCTCAGCATTAATCTTGCCAGTGTAGCCAAGTAGATGAGAAAAAGACCAACTCGGCAAATCATACTGTCTACGACTAGTACTACTGAGAAAAACCCCCGGCATCTTATCAGCTGACAGATAAATAGCTAAGGCCGCTTCATAAGGGACATTGTCAGTTATAAACAAGGGCTGAAAAGACTCATAAGAATTCTTATTAATCCCTTGTAATTGCTGAAGAAAGCTCGCAAGCGGCCAATCAGGCACTAGTTTAGTAATCTGCGCAAATAACTGTGCACGCTCAGCTTCATCAGTCGGCAAATCAGCCGGAATAGCATAGAGCAAAAAATTAGCCACATTATGAACTAGCGGACGCTGATTACGATCATAGATCAAGCCTCTCTCAGCACTGATTTTCTTAATTCTAATACGATTACCCTCACTCAGATTACGATAAAAATCTCCTCGTACTACTTGCAACCAGTAGACCTTAGTGAGTAATGCCAGTATCATCAAGATCGCCAAAGCGCAACTAATCCAGAGCGAAAAATAATTAACATTGCGACCAAGTTTTTCAGTCGTAAAAGCATCAGTCATCACACCATCATTCAATTCCAAACTATATTTACGTTGCACCGATTTAAAACCAAAACGACCAGTTAATACTGACTCAAAAGGATCACCGTCGGCATTGTTTCTTCTTGCTCGCCACCAACTCATATTAGTACTTTTTTTTAATCAAAATCACTGATTGAAAGCTATTTGAGAGACCCAAGGTCATATAAAACAAAACTATACCGGTGCCAGTATTGACCGCCATTTTTTGTAACAATAGCCAAGCAAAAGCTTGATCAATCATGATCGGCGCCGGCAAAGACGCTACTAACAACCAATACAGCTCGTAAATCAAAGTCATCACTACAATTAGTAGCAGATAAGAATAAAGCGACTTATTAGTAAAAAAGTTATCAACCGCCAAACTCACCAAGATTGTAATCAAAGTCAAAATCACGATCATCGCTCCAAAGCTCCAAAACGACCAAGCTTCAAAAATGAGACCCAAAACCAAAGCGCAAAACAAAGCACTTCTCCGACTAGCTACAAAGACGGAGAGCACCAAGATCACCAAAGCCAGATTAATCGTTGCTGACATATTCAAAGCCGGCAAAAATGCAATCTGCACTGCCGCCACCAAACTCATCACTAGACTAATCACTACTACTCTCAGCCACATGAGATTTTAATTATTCAAAACTAAAACTTTGCTTGGGCATTAGCACAGCCACAAAACTCAAATCCTCTAGATTGGCCACTGGCTCGACCGCTAATTTCTGCCAGATACTATTCACGCTGGCTTGATCAATACTTTTAATTTTACCCACTACCACATTACTAGGGATATCAGGTTCTAGACCAGAGCTTACTACCAGTTGTCCGACTTCAACTTTTTTAGATTGAGGCACAAAGTCTAGTCGCACCGACAAGCCTAGCTCACCTTGAGCAATACCCATCGTCTGAGCATCACTTTGAATCTTGACCGCCACCTGACAATCATTGCTATTAAGTAAGCTGAGCTCAGCTAAATGATCCTTGACCTGACTAATCTTACCCAGAGCAACTCCAGCTTGATCAACGACGAGCAGACCCGTCTTTACACCATCACGAGCTCCGCGATTAATAATCAATTTATTGCGCTTAACAGCATCTCGACTAATCACATCCCGTGCTAGCACCTGAGCAACCAAATAATCAAATTTATTTTCCTGTGTTAATTTAAAATAATCCTTCAAAACCCGATCGTCTTTTTTGACAGCTGTCAATTCGGCATTGATAGCTAGTAACTTAGCAATTTCTTGATCCTTTTGACGAATGATCTCCGCCGCATCACGTTGGTCACTCGCATCCCGATAGTTCTGACTGACACTCGTTCCAAATCTTTGTAAACTCTGATTAACCGGACTGAATACTCTGGCTAACAAATTATCCCACCAGCCGAGCAAACCCAAGCCATGGAGCAAAAACAAAGCCAAAATCACCGCCGCCACAGCTAGTCCAGCCGATTTTACAAAAGGTAATTTTTTCATAGATTACAAATCCCTTGAGCTTGGCGCCGAGACTTTGGCTAGTAGCTCATCATCAGCAAGCAATATACCCGCTCCTCGCACCACGCAAGTCAATGGATCATCAGCCACCTTCACTGGCACTTTGGCCGCTTCGGAAATCAAACGATCTAAACCCTTTAGCATTGAGCCACCGCCCGTCAAAACTATGCCATACTCATAAATATCTGATACCAACTCTGGCGGGGTTGTCTCCAAAATAATTTTAATATTATCAACGATTTGATGAATCGAATTACTCATCGCCTCTCTGATTTGATGATCACTGATTTTAATTTCTTTTGGTAAACCGCTAATCAAGTCTCGACCTCTCATAGTCATCTCTAAACTTTCTTTCCAAACCGTCGCTGTACCAATCTGAATCTTAATTTGCTCAGCTACTTGTTCACCAATCAAAACACTATATTCTTCACGAATATACTGAATAATGTCGTTATTAAGTGTAGTACCAGCGATGCGTAAATTCTTCCAATTCACACAACCCCCCAGAGAAATAACCGCAATATCCGTCGTACCACCACCAATATCAACAATCATCGTCGCACTAGCTTCCGTCACCGGTAGTCGCACACCAATCGCCGCTGCCATCGGCTCCTCCACCAAGAAAACTTGACGGGCACCAGCTGACTTCACTACATCTTCAACAGCCTTCTTTTCCACTTCCGTAATATCAAGCGGTATACCAATAATCACTCGTGGACGAGGCGCCAAAGTAAAGCTTTCGTTATGAGCTTTATCAATAAAATACTTGAGCATCTTCTCAGTCACTTCAAAGTCCGACACTACACCATCAGTAAGCGGCTTAATCGCCTGAATATGAGCTGGTGTCTTACCCAGCATCTTTTTGGCTTCTTCACCGACAGCCAGTACCTCATCAGTTCGAGTATTAACCGCCACTACGCTAGGCTCATTAATAATAATCCCACGTTCAGGTGTACAAACCAAAGTATTGGCTGTACCAAGGTCAATCCCGAGGTCTTTACTAAATTTTCCCAAGAGACGATTAAACATGTTTTTAAACACTTTTAAACTCAAGCCACTACCTTACAAGCAGATAAGACCTTTACTCAGCTTTGCTTAAGTTATTTTTTTAGGTAATCCACCACCTTTTTAAGATCTACAATAACTGATTCAGTGCTATTACGTCTCTTAATCTCCGCTCCACCAGCGGCGAGCGACTTAGGACTAATTAAAATCCGATAAGGACAACCAATCAAATCAGCATCAGCCATCTTCTCACCCATACCCAGATCTAGATCATTGTATAAGACTTCTACGCCAGCCGTTTTTAAAGCTTCATAAAGCTTGTCCGCCTCTTTATCTTGATTGAGAGCAAGTAGATAGACTTGAAACGGCGCAATCGCCTCCGGCCAAATAATACCACGTTCATCATGAGCAAGCTCAACAATCGTACCCATCACACGACTTGGACCCATGCCATAACAACCCATAATCACTGGCCGTTCATTGCCCTCGGCATCACGATATTTAAAATTAAAAGGCGCGCTAAACTTAGTACCTAACTTAAAGATATTTCCCACTTCAATCGCCTTTTGAGCTTGCAAATCAGTACTGGCACAGTGTGGACAGCCTTTGCTCTCCTCGATAATCTCCTGATTGATAGCAATCTTACATTGCTGACAGATATGAATGGTATCTTCACCAGCTTCACTCAGAGTCTGAAACTCGTGCGAATACTTACTAAACGCTCCACCTGAGGCATAGGTCAGATAAGTCTGATCAATCAAACCTAGTCGCTCAAAAATTTTAAAATAAGCCTTTTGAACAATCTTGTAATACTCATTGAGCGACTCTTCATTTGGATGAAAAGAGTACATATCTTTCATTGAGAACTCTCGACCACGCATGAGCCCTGCCTTGGCCCGTTTCTCATTACGAAACTTGGTCTGGATCTGATAGACCGAGAGTGACAGATCTTTGTAAGACAGTACTTGTTTAGCCACTGTCGGAGTCACGATCTCCTCGTGAGTCGCACCAAGTGCATATTCTTTGTCATCACCGCCAGTTAGTTTAAATAGTGCGTCAAAATGAGCCCAACGATCAGTTGTTTCCCAAACTTCTTTGGGAGTAAGAGCAGGCATCAGTAACTCCTGACCGCCGATAGCATCCATCTCCTCACGAATAATCTTGCAAATTTTGTTGTGCACTCGCAAGCCTAGTGGCAAAAAGGTATAGACGCCAGCCGCTAGCTTATCAATAAAACCAGCCCGCATCAGAGTTTGAGCATTGTAACTTGATTCATCCTTAGGCGCTTCTTTGTAGGTTCTGGTAAATAATTTAGATTGTCGCATATTTAGTTTTATTAGGGCATTTTAAAGCACTTTAGAGCCTTTGTCAAAGCGCAACACCTCATAAATTAAGCTTATTAAATAAAAGCGACCCCCTTCAGGAAGTCGCTTTATCTAGCTAACAAAATTACTTGCGCTTATACTTCTCAAACAAGACAAGTAGTGGCGAAGCGAGGAAAATCGAGCTGTAAGTTCCAAAGAAAATACCGATAAATAGGGCTAGCGCAAAGTAACGAACCGAATCACCACCATAAACCACAATTGCAAGCAAGGTCAACAAAGTAGTCGTAGAAGTATACAGAGAACGCTTCATAGTTTGATTAAGACTGAAATTAACAGTATCTTCAAAGTTATGATGACTCTTAGGTAGATTCTCACGAACACGGTCAAACACTACGATCGTATCATTGATACTATAACCAAAGATAGTCAGGAGCGCCGCCACAAATGGCACACCCACCTCTACACCGTAGAAGTGACCTAGCCAAGCAAAAGCACCAACTGTAATAATCAGGTCGTGACCAATCGCGATAATACCAGCAAGACCGTATTTCCATGAAGCCACCGGCCTCGAAACTTTGCGAAAAGTCCAAGCAATATAAGCTACAATCAAAACCGCAATAATAAGCAGTGAAGTAATAGCATTACTACGTAACTGTCGACCAATCGACGGACCGACTGACTCAAAGCGCAATTCTTGGACTAGAGGAGCTTCCTGACTTTCAGCATCAATTTCTAATTCTACATTCTTAACATTTGTGCCATCTACTTTGACTTCTGGCTTGGCATCAGTCTTGGTAGCTTTTTCATCCTTGTCTACCAATGCCTTAATCTTAGTCACTACTTCTTGATGCTTAGCTTCGTCAGTGTTTTGGAAACGTAAAATCAAACCATTTTGATCAGTTGGTTGCACTGTCAAACTCTTAACATCAATAGCAGTAAGTGCCTTCTCAACCTCTTCAATACTTGGTCTAGTAGCTCCAAAGCGTAGTTCGAGCAAAGAACCACCAGTAAAATCAATACCGAGATTCAGACCCCAGATGCCATAAAAAGCAATCGAGGTCACCACGAACAAAGTCGAGATGCCGACAAACCAGAATTTCTTTTGGATAATTGGTAAATTCATATTATTATTATTTATTTATCTTACCGATCAACCACTGATTCTTGGTCAACCAACGTTCATCAATTAACTTCAGTATATTTCTGGTCACCACAATTGCAGTAAACAATGACACCAAGACACCTAGGAACAAAGTCAAAGCAAAGCCACGAATTACACTAGCAGAAAAGAACAGCAAGACTAAACAAGTAATAATAATAGTAAAGTTACCATCACGAATACTTAGCCAAGCACGATTAAAACCATCATTGATAGCCGTCGAGAGTGACTTGCCAGCAGCAAGCTCCTCTTTCATTCTCTCAAAGATCAAGATATTGGCATCCACTGCCACACCAATCGACATAATGAAACCAGCTAGACCCGACAAAGTCAGAGTCACCGGCCAGAGCTTAAAGATAGCGAGTAGCAAGACGCTGTAAATCAGCAAGCTGATCACGGCCACTACTCCCAGCAAACGATAAACTAGCACCATAAAAATAGCCACCAAAATCAAGCCGACAACACCCGCCTTCATACTATCAGACACCGCCTGACTACCTAGACTAGAGCCAATAGTTTTTTGGTTAATGAGTTCAATCGGGACTGGCAAGGCGCCAGCATTGAGACGTTTAGCCAAGTCCTTGGCTTCTTGGAGAGAAAAACGACCATTAATGACAGCGCTACCGCCACTAATCTTGTCATTGACAGTTGGCACACTAATTGGATAGCCGTCCAAGAAAATTGCCACCTGCTTACCAACATTACGAGCAGTGATATCTTCAAATAATTTAGAGCCCTCAGCATCAAATTCGATACTAACCTCTGGCATACCAGCCGCACTATTAAACTGCACCGAAGCCCGCTTCAAATTCTTACCTGTTAGTTTGGTATTCATCCAGTCACCTTGAGGTCCTAGAATATCAGCAATGGACTGAGTTTTAACTAGGATATGAGCCAAACGATACTCACGAATAACTTTTTCATCTTGCTTGTAGATCAAATGATAACCAAATTCAGTTTCCAAAACCTCAGAAATCTGACCCTTGCCTAGTTTAAAGGCCGCTTCTTCAAAAGCTGGCACCATTCTACCCTTGGCAAACCAACCTAGATTACCCTGACTCTCTTTGGCACCTGGTTCAGTTGAATTAGCCTTAACCAAATTAGTAAAGTTCTCTGGTTTGGCTTCAGACTTCAATTTATCAATCTTGGCCTTCGCTTCTTCCTTGCTTAAACCACTTTCACAACCATCAATACCCTTGTAACAAATCAGCAAATGACTAGCTAGCATCTCCTTAGCATCAGCATTACCATCTTTTTTGGTACGAGCCTCGAGTAGCTTATAAATTTCAAAACCCTCAGGTGTTTGTTGTAAATCCTTGCTAATTTCACCAGCTTTTAATTTTTCACCCACTTTAGCTAGTTCCTGATCCTCGTTACTTGGCACCCAGCCTAGATCACCACCCTTGTCTTTGGTATCAGGATCTTCGCTAAACTGCTTAGCAATAGCACCAAAATCACCACCCTTGATCAATTTGCCTAGAACATCAGTCGCCTTGGCCTTAGCACCATTATTAAACTTATCCATGGCGTTCTTTTGTTCTTTGCTAAGCTCTCTTTCTGCAGTATTAGCCTCTTTAAACTCTAGAAGTGGAGTTTCACCGATCTTCTTAATCGCATCGGTCACATCCTTGATACCAGCTAGTTCCACCAAGATTCTGTACTCACCATCAGCACCACGATTGACCTGTACTAGTGGCTCGCTAACACCAAAGAGGTTAACACGCTTTTCAATCACATCTCGAGCACCTTCCACCGCCGCCTGGCGATCAGCGGCTGGCACTGCACTGACATCAGCTTTGTAAATCAACTGAGTACCACCAAGCAAATCAAGACCCAAACGAAAAGGAATCACCTTCATCTGTGGTAAATTAAGCTCCATTTTACTAACCAACTGATTATAACCATCACCAAAACTGACTAAGACAGCCGCCACAGTGACCAAAACAATCATTGTAAAAGACCTCCACAACTTACCCTTACCCTGCGGGCGTAAAATACGCTGAATAATTGAATCCGACATAAACAAACACTAAAACGACTTATCAAAAGCCGAGCTTAATTAATTACTTGTAATTCCTTATTATTCTAAATAATAGCTGAGTAAAAATCAAGCAAATCTGGGCCATTTTTAATATCCTGATTATTTAGCTTAATATTAGACTTTTTCAGCTACTAATTACTTGAGGACCAATGCCACCATTCGTACTTATAACCCTTAAAACCAGCCTCAGTCATCACTTGCTCAAGCATCAGACGATTTCTACCAGCTAGTCGCTCCATACTAAAAAACTTTTTACGCTTATTTTTGAAATAATCCAAAGCCGCTTTCTCAGTTAGATCATCAATCTCCGTGCCCATATAGAGCGAAGCACCATGCTGATCAATAATAGTCAGATCTAGAGCTCCGCCATTGCGGTGACTATCCGGTTTTGGCACATTTTTCAAAACCCCACCAGAAAACTTCACCAATAACAAAAACAACATTTCATCGCCCAATCTCGGATGCATTAGCTTGAGACGCTTCCAAAAACTCTCCGAAATCTTCTTTTGAGTTTCATAAGTCCGATAAGCATCGTAAATCTTAAAATTATAACCAGCCGGCAACTTTGCCTTGGCTAGCTTTAACATATCCACCAAGCTCTTACGAGCTAAAATCTGCGGACTTTTTGACCAACCAAAATAATAGTAACGTGGTTCGACCACAAAACCATAATGACTAACATCAACTAAAGTATTTTTACTGATTTTTGGCATAATTTATTAAAAAAAGCAGTTCTATAGGCACTGCATCCACCCTGTTTTGACGCTCAAATTAGACCCTCTTTTTAGCAAAAAATAGCCATTTTGTCAATGGCTATTTTAAGC